>ERZ507026.68-NODE-68-length-79298-cov-9.002208_pt1 | contig 79298 bp, 73 predicted proteins | sample MGYA00512876_ERZ507026 | MGnify/ENA metagenome assembly ERZ507026 | reverse complement strand
CCTCCCTTTCCTCGGACTTTTATTTCCCTGTCCAAGAAATGGGAGGCAGTTCACGCGGCGGCCTCGGCGGCCCTTCTTTATAGGCGCATAGAGGAGTTCGAAGTCATATGAGAATATTCAGAAACGCAGCTTATGCAGGGCTTGCGCTTGGAGTGATCGTCTTTTTTGCGCTTCGAGCGTTTCTGTCCTACGGGCAGGGTCCTGGGGTATACGGTGCGGCCGAGGCCGACGGCGTGCTTCGCTCTTTCTTTGCGGGGGTTGCCTATCCTGTTGGCGGCAGGGTCCTGGTCCCTCTGGACTGGCTGCTCATGGTCGCAGGCGCGCAGGCCGCATGCGCCGCGGTGATGGCGCTGAGCCGTGGTCGTTGGGGCGTCCAAGTGACTCTACGAATCGGGTCATCGGTAAAAGCGTGGCTAGGGATATGCATCGTTGTGATGGCGATTGCGACCGCTTGGATCCTTTTTGCGTTGGCTGCATGCTCCGTGGCCGCTCTAGGCCTCGGTGCGCGGATCGGGGAGGGGGCACCGGGGATCATTGTCCTTGAGCTTGCCTCATTGCTCGCTCTGCTCCTTGCTCAGGCGGTGGCGTCCCTTTTTGCTGGGCCAGTCGTCGGTTTTTGCTTGACGTTTGTTTATTCAACCCTTGCGTTCATCGGTCCTTGGGCGGCGCTCCCGCCGTCCTGGATGATGCTGGAAAGAAGCCCGTGGATCTGGCAAGGCGTCGCTGCGGTGCCCGCGGCGACAGCGGCATCTGCGGCGCTCTCGCTTTTATTGATCCTGGTCGGAGCATTCGTTTCTTGGCGACGCGATTGGCTGGTGGGCACGCGATGAGAAGAAAACAAGTACCGTTGGCCGCCCTGCTCGTTGCGGCTGCGTGCTTTGTGGTTATTCGCTACGTTCAGCTGAGCTTTACTCTGGACGCTTTTCAAAAGGGGACGGCTCCGTGCTTTGCCGATTTGATCATTCAGTCGATCAGCGGGGAGGGTCCGATCTCGTGCTCGTGGTTTTTGGCCGTCGGGGTCGAATGCTCGATGCTTTCGGTGCTTTGGGAGCGTGAGCGCAGCGCTCAGTATGTTGTTCTTTCGGGAAGCTGGCGTCGGCTTTGCGCGGAGGAGTTGTGCTCGGCGGCTCGGGCAGCTTTGGGGGTGGGGCTTGCTGAGTTCGCGCTGATTTGCGTCTCTGGCCTGATCGGTGTGGGGGCATCGGATCTTGCGCTGCTCTCATTTTCGGAAAGAAGTTCCTATTTTGCATATAAGGCGGGGCATGTTCTGGAGACTAAGCCGAGCCTCGGTTTGGTTCTGGCGCTGTGCTGTGCGGCTCTTCTTGCCATATGCCTGTTTGGCGCCGCCTCGTTTGTTCTTCTCAGGTGGTTGCTCGGGTCTTCGGCCGTCCCGCTGCTCATAGAGCTGCTGTTTGGCCTGACGGTTGCCCAAGGGGAGTACTCGTTCGTCTACGAGGTTGTTCGGGCGCTCGGGGGCACGCTCGATGCCGTCAACCCGCTATACCTGCTAACGAGGCTCCCGAGCGTTGCGTGGGGCGCGTGGCTTGAGGGGTCGTTTTGGGGCATTGGACTGACGGTCTGTTTGGCCATGCTTTTTGGCGTGGCGGCCTTTGTGGTTGCGCCGCATGCACGGCTGGCGGACCGGGTGCCGATGCGACGGCCCTTCTTTCCAAAGGCCATAGCGGGTAAATAGTGTGCATATCCTAACCCCGGCAAGAAGAAATGCCTGGTAAGAAACGCACTCGGGTTAGGAAATGTACACTAATCGGGGCAATCTGACCGCCAGCCGACCGCGGCGGCTGGCCGGACATCTCCACCAGGCGCGACTATCGTAAACCTAATGTGTACACACTTAGATTTTGTATAGCATTCACGCTTAGAGGGCATAACTCGTACTGATAAACGACGGGCCGTGCGGAGCCCGAGCGCCCCGACGCGGCGACCCAGAAAGGGTGATCAGTATGAGACTAGACAAGTGGGCAGTAACCGCCCAGGAGGCCCTGCAGGCCGCCGTCGGCATCGCGACGGACGCCAACGCGTCCGAGCTCACGCCGCTGCACCTGCTGAAGGCCCTTCTTTCCAGCGGGGAGCACAACCTCTCCGCCATCATCGAGCGCGTGGGCGCAGACCCGCGCGCCATCGAGTCGCAGGTAGACGCCGCGATCGCGCGCCAGCCGCGCGTCTCGGGCGACGCCTCCCAGCCTGGCGTGGGCAACGACCTCGTGCGCGTTGCCAACGCGGCCGAGAAGCTCGCGACCAAGCTCGGCGACTCCTACGTGACGACCGAGCACCTGCTCTGCGCCCTGGCCGACGACAAGACCGACGCGGGCAGCATCCTCAAATCCGCCGGCATCACCGGCAAGCGCGTCGAGGCCGCCTACTCCGAGCTGCGCGGCGACGAGCGCGTGACGAGCCAGGACTCCAAGACCGAGTTCGAGGCCCTCTCCAAGTACGGCCGCAACGTCTGCGACCTCGCGCGCCAGGGCAAGCTCGACCCCGTGATCGGCCGTGTGGAGGAGATCCGCCGCACCATTCAGGTGCTCAGCCGCCGCACGAAGAATAACCCCGTGCTCATCGGCGAGCCGGGCGTCGGTAAGACCGCCATCGTCGAGGGCCTGGCCCAGCGCATCGTCAACGGCGACGTGCCGTCCACCCTACGCGACAAGGACCTCGTCGAGCTCGACATGAGCGCGCTCGTCGCCGGCGCCAAGTACCGTGGCGAGTTCGAGGAGCGCCTGAAGTCCGTGCTCAAGGAGGTCGAGAAGTCCGACGGCCGCATCATCCTCTTTATCGATGAGCTGCACACCATCGTGGGCGCGGGCGCGACCGAGGGCTCAATGGACGCCGGCAACATCCTGAAGCCGGCCCTGGCCCGCGGCGAGCTGCACGCCATCGGCGCGACGACGCTCGACGAGTACCGCAAGTACATCGAGAAGGACCAGGCGCTCGCCCGCCGCTTCCAGACCGTCATGGTCGGCGAGCCCACGGTTGAGGATACCATCTCGATCCTGCGCGGCCTGAAGGACCGCTACGAGCAGCACCACCGCGTCCGCATCACCGATGCGGCCCTGGTCAGCGCGGCGGACCTCTCGAACCGCTACATATCCGACCGATTCCTGCCCGATAAGGCCATCGACCTCGTCGACGAGGCCGCCAGCCGCCTGCGCATGGAGCTCGACTCCATGCCCTCCGACATCGACGCCGTCGACCGCCAGCTCACCCAGATGCAGATCGAGGAGCAGGCCCTCATGAAGGAGGAGGACGACGCCTCCAAGGAGCGCCTGGCTACCCTTCAGGGCGAGATCGCGACGACCCGCGAGAAGCTCGACCGCATGAAGGCGGATTGGCAAAACGAGAAGGGCGCGATCGACCGTGTCCAGGACCTGAAGTCCCAGATCGAGGACGCCAAGACCGCCATGGAACGCGCCACGCGCGAGGGCGACCTTGCCCGCGCCTCCGAGCTGCGCTATTCCACCATCCCCGCGCTGCAGCGCGACTACGACGCCGCCGAGCAGGCCCTGACCGCCAAGCAGGAGGCTGGCGGCCTGCTCAAGGAGGAGGTCACCTCCGAGGAGATCGCCGAGGTCGTGAGCGCGTGGACCGGCGTGCCCGTGTCAAAGATGATGCAGGGCGAGATGGATAAGCTCAAGAGTCTCGAGGACGAGCTGCACCGCCGCGTGATCGGCCAGGACGAGGCCGTGCGCGCCGTGGCCGCCGCCGTGCGCCGCAGCCGCGCCGGGCTCTCCGACCCCGACCGCCCCATCGGCAGCTTCTTCTTCCTCGGCCCCACCGGCGTGGGCAAGACCGAGCTCGCCAAGGCGCTCGCCGAGTGCCTGTTCGACGACGAGCGCTCGCTTGTGCGCATCGACATGTCCGAGTACATGGAGAAGTTCAGCGTCCAGCGCCTCATCGGCGCGCCCCCGGGATACGTGGGCTACGACGAGGGCGGCCAGCTCACCGAGGCCGTGCGGCGTCACCCGTACTCCGTCATCCTCATGGACGAGATGGAGAAGGCGCACCCCGACGTGTTCAACATCCTGCTCCAGGTGCTCGACGACGGCCGCCTGACCGACGGCCAGGGTCGCGTGGTCAGCTTCAAGAACACGATCATCATCATGACGTCCAACGTCGGCAGCCAGTTCATCGCCGGCGCGGGCGCGTCGGGCGACGCGGCGGAGGGCCGCAAGCAGGCCATGGAGGCGCTGCGCGGGCAGTTCAAGCCCGAGTTCCTCAACCGCATTGACGACATCGTGGTCTTCAGCCCGCTGGGCTTCTCCGATATCGAGAAGATCGTGGACATCCAGCTCAAGGACGTCCGCGAGCGCCTCGACCGCGACCGCATCAAGCTCGAGCTCACGCCCGAGGCGGTGCAGTCCCTGGCCATGGACGGCCTCGACCCGGTCTACGGCGCGCGTCCGCTCAAGCGCCTGATCCAGCGGCAAGTCGTGGACAACATCGCCAACCTGATCATCGCCGGCGACGTCCACGAGGGCGACACGGTGAAGGTCGACGTCGGCGCAGACGACAAGCTCTTTGCCGCCCGCGACGCGCAGGCCAGCGAGGCCGTCGAGCCCGACTCCGTCGAGTAGCCCCCTACCTGTGATTTCAGCCTGGCCGGGACGGTGGGCCGGGGCGCTGGGGCTTCTTTCCAGCGTTGCGCTGCGAAGAAACCCCAGGTTCCAGCCCTGCGGCGCTCAAAAAGGCCCAGTCTCAGCCTCAATTTGCGAAGAAACCCGCGGTTCCAGCCGATGCACAAAGCTGGAACCGCGGGTTTCTTCGCTCAGGCACTCCGTCGGCTGCCGGCCGCCTGCCGTCGTCGCCCCCGCACGATTTCGCGCTACGATGTTGAGGTTAGCGAATCTACGCGACCCAGGAGGCCGCCATGGATACCCAAGATCCCAACAAGACGCAGCTCATGGGCGGCGCTCCGGGCGCCACCGGCGACCAAACCGTCTTTATGCCGGCAAGCGGCGCGCCTGCCCCGGTGCCCCGTTCCGCCGCCATGACCTCTCGCCTGCGCGATTTGCCCACGACCGAGCTCCCGCCCCGCGCCGCCCAGACGGCCGCGCTTCCCGACCCGGTGCCGACCACCGTCGCGCCGGCCGCTGCCGCCGCGCCCGCGCCCGACGGCATCGACGTCCTCGGCGACCCGTACGCCTCGCCCGTCGACCTCGGCGACCTCACGACCGCGCGCCGGCCTGTCGACCTCGAGTCCCCGGTAAAGAGCACAAAAAAGAAGGGCCTGCCCATCTGGGGCGTGGTCCTCGCCGTCATCTTCGTTCTTGCCGCGATGGGCGCCGGCGCCTGGTACACCTACGAGCACGAGTACTGGGGCGGTCACACCGTGCCGCTCGTCGTCGGGCTTGATCAGCAGACGGCGACCGAGCGCCTCGAGGCCGCCGGTTTCAAGGTTACGGTGGTCGAGGCGACCGCCGACGACGGCATCGACACCGTGATCGCCTGCGATCCCGAGCCGGGCAAGCGCGCCGAGACCAAGGGCGGCGCAACCATCACCGTCGCGGTTGCGCGCACGATTCCGCAGGTCACGGGCCAGCCGATGGAGGATGCCCAGCAGGCGCTGTTGGCCGCCGGCGCCGTGAACATCCACATCCAGCCCGTGAACTCCGACGCCGCTGCGGGCACCGTGGTCTCCGTCGAGCCCGCCGAGGGCACCGAGTTCAAGTCGACCGACGAGATCACCCTTTCGGTCGCCACCCCGTACGTGGTGCCCTCCGTCGTGGGAAAGAACGTCGGCGACGCCAAGGCCGCTATCGAGAAGGCCGGCCTCACGGCCCACGTTAACTTCGTCAAGTCCGAGAAGCCCCACAATGAGGTCATCGAGACCAGCCCCGAGGCCGGCACCCAGGCCTCCGAGGGCGACACTGTGGAGCTCCAGGTCTCGAGCCCGTACCCCGATGCCGTCGAGGCGCTGGCGCAGTACTTCTCGTGCACGTCGAGCGAGGTCGCGAAGTACATGGAGGACGAGAAGTACGCCCTCACCTACGGCTCGACCTTCTCGAACGGCGATGCGCACGCGGTGTACACCGGCGCCGACGGCAACATGATCACCTTCACCGCCAACCCCGAGGTCGGTTCCTACGCGGGCAATAAGTCCGACGACGTCCTGGCAGCAGGCGCCCCCATCAGCGGCGTGCGCTACGTCTACGCCCCGGGTGCGGCTCCGCAGGGCGCGCTGTCCGAGTCGGCCGACGGCGTCCGCGCGGTCATGAACGCGTGCGGTTTCACGGGCCTCAAGGAGACCTGCACGGCCTCCGACCTCGAGGGCCTTGGCTACGCCGCGGACGGGCGCCACTTCATCTGCGCGTTCGGCGAGGATTGGCAGAGCTCGTGGGCCGTCCTCATCGGAGGGCCCGAGGGGCAGACCAACGTCGTGGTCATGGCATTCCTAAAGAGCCGCTATTCCGGGGCAGTGGACCTCTCGCAGTTCGGCAACAGCCCCGCCAAGCTCATCGCGTACGCGAACCTGTACGACGCATCCGTCGTCTCGCAGAAAGGGGGCAGCTCCAATGCCGAGTAAGCCTTCGCAACCGATTTTAGGAGCGGGCAAGAAAGACGCCGCCGCGCGCGCCGCCGAGGAGGAGCGCCGCGAGTTCATCCGCGCCGAGAACGAGGACGACGACGGCTACGACCCGTATTCCGACCGTCGCCCCGTGAACGAGCCGCTCTTCGAGCGCGACCCTTGGGCCTAGTCCGCCGAGGCTAGCGGCTGATGCCGGCGGCGCCCCAGTTCGTCTGCATGTACTGCCACATGAAGTACACCGCCACGGCAAGGATGGCAAGCACGAGCACAAGGGCAAGGAACGTCTTTATGTTGGAGCTCCGCTCGCGCTTGACGAAGATATCGCGCCTGCCCTTGGGGATCTCGAGGTACTGGCCGTAGTGGAGATCGCGGCGGAGCTTCTCGGCATCGGAGCGCGACCTGCGGTATGAGTTTGCGCCCACGAGCGGGCCGCGGTTGGTGTAGCCGGAGTCGTGCGCTATCGACGTGGGCGCCTCCTTGCCGGAGTCGTCGAAGTCGCTCACCGTGCCCACGCTGCGGTGGGCCGGGCGCTGGCGGACGTACGCAGGGTGCTCGGGCGCCTGGTGCCTCGGTGCCTCTGGCATAGGCTCGTCGTCTACCTGCGGAATCTTTGCGTCCTCGTACTCGTTTGCATCGCCCATGGATAAGATCTCCGGAGTCGTCTGACCAACAATGCGTCCATTTTAGCGCAGGCTTCGGGCGGCTGCCGAGTGAGACGATTCCACACAAGGCCAAACCTAAGTCGAACGCACTTAGATATGATGAGTATATGTCGCTAAGAAAACTTGCGATTTATGGTTTAGAACCCGGCACGCGGGGCATAAGTAACTATGTAACAAGGGGCGCCGAAACACCAGGGCGCCCAAGGTAAGCAAAGGAGTGGTTACTATGTCTAGCATGGTTCCTTACGATCGTCTCGCCCGTGGTCTTCGCACTTGGCCGTTCGAGGGCTTCGACGACTTCTTTGGTGCGCCGCTCGCCCAGCTTTCCAACGAGGGCTCCTTCAAGATGGACGTCGAGGACGCCGGCGATAAGTATGTCGTCTCCGCCGAGCTCCCGGGCGTGAAGCGCGAGGAGATCGACGTCGAGCTCAACGAGGGCCGTCTGTCCATCAGCGTGGACAAGAAGGAATCCGACGAGCAGAAGAGCAAGAACTTCCTGTACAAGGAGACCGGCGAGTGGAGCGCCACGCGCGGCGTCTACCTCAAGGATGCTGCGACCGCGGGCCTGTCCGCCAAGTTCGAGGGCGGCGTCCTGACCGTCAACGTCCCCAAGCAGGACGAGAAGGCCAACGTCACGAAGATCTCCATCGACTAGCTTTCGCGGATTTCGGAACTCCTGCGACGCAAGGCTAGTTAAGCCAAAAACAGCCCGCCCGACCTGGTGTTATTCTTGCCAGGTCGGGCGGGCTGCCTTTGTGTCGCCCTTCTTTGCAAAGAAGGGCGCTACCAGATGGTCGCGGGCCAGTCCTGCGACGCCGCGCAGATGGAAAGAAGCCCGTCGGGCGTGCGCGCCTCGGTCCACGCGTCGCCCACGGCCTCGGCGCCCACCGCCGCGGCGAGCGTCCGCACACACACGCTCGGGCGGTTGTTCTCCTGCGAGAGGTGCATGGCCACGACGGTCTCGGTGTCCTCGTCCACGAGGTCGCGCAGCGCCTCGGCCGCCTGGGCGTTCGAGAGGTGCCCGTGGTCGCCGCCCACGCGCGACTTGAGGAACGCGGGGTAGGGGCCCGTGGCGAGCATGCGCTCGTCGTGGTTGGACTCGAGCGCGAGGATGCGCACGCCAAAGAGCGCGTCTGCGGCCTCGGGCGTGAGCACCCCGGTGTCGGTGCAGTACCCCAGCGCGTCGTCGTCGGTCTCGAAGCGGAAGCACATCGGGTCGCAGACGTCGTGGCTTGTGGGGAACAGCCTGACGTGCATGCCGGCAAGGTCGAGCTCGTCTGCGTGTCCGACGATGGAGAAGGGCAGGTCGCAGAGGTCTTTGCGGGCACCGACCGTGCCTGCCGTCGCGAACATCGGGCCGTCGAAGTGCTTGGCAAAAACGGGTAGCCCGCGGGTATGGTCGCCGTGCTCGTGGGTCAGAAGGACCGCCCGCACGCGGTCGAGGTCGAGCCCGAGCTCGCGGCTACGGGCGATGAGCGACCTGCGCGTGATTCCGCAGTCCACGAGCACGAAGCCGTCGGGTCCCTCTACCAGCGCGGCGTTGCCTTTGGAGCCGCTCGCGAGCACATGCAGGTGAATCTGCGGGTACATCAAGTTCCTCTCGTAACGCTAAACTGCCAATGGACACAATACACGTCGGGGGAGACAACAATGCCGAGCGTCTCGCGCAGATACGCAACGCCACTGCAAAGGTTCGAGCGGCCGAGCGGCCAGGCGGACGCCGAGCTCGCGGCGCCGGTGGTGCTCATGGTGTCGGGCGGCGCGGACTCGACGGCGCTGCTCGTACTCGCCGCGACCTCTGTGCTCGACATCGACGACGGGCGGGGCGAGGCGCGCATTGCGCGCGAGCGCCTGCACGTCCTCCATGTGAATCACCAGCTCAGGGGCTTGGACGCCGATGAGGACGAGGAGGCTGTCCGTCAGCTGTCCGCGCGCTTCGGGGTCCCGTGCGACGTGCGCCGCGTTGACGTGGCCGAGCTCGCGGCCGCGGGCGACGGCAACGTCGAGAACGCGGGCCGCCTCGCCCGTTACGCCGCCGCCGTCGAGCTGGCCAACGAGCTGTGCGCCGAGGTCGGCTGCCCCCGCTCGGCGGCGCGGATCCTGACCGCGCACACCGCCGACGACCGCGCCGAGACCTTCTTTATGAACGCGATCCGCGGGACGGGGGCCGCCGGGCTCTCGTCGATCCCTCGCCGGCGCAACCGGATCGTGCGCCCGCTGCTCGACAGGACCCACGACGAGCTCTGCGAGCTGCTACGCATGCGCGGCATCGTCTGGCGCGAGGACGCGACCAACGCCGATACCCGCTACCTGCGCGCGTTCGTGCGCCACGAGGTCCTACCCATCGCAAAGAAGCGCAACCCGCGCCTGGCGGCGAGCCTCGCCACCACTTGCGACATCCTTTCGGACGAGGACGCCTACCTCACGTCGGTTGCCGCCCGAGCCCTGCGCGACCTCACGCGCCGCGCCGACCCGGGCCTCATGGCGCTTGACGCCGCGCGGCTCGCCGCGACCGAGGTGGCCATTGCGCGCCGTGTCGTGCGCGCGGCAATCCTCGAGGTGTGCCCCGAGGCGCGCCTCGAGGCACGTCACATAGCCTCCGTGCTGCGGATCGTTGCCGCGGGGGAGGGCTCTGCCACCATCCCCATGGGCGTCGACGCCCGCGTGGGCTACGGCCTGCTCGTGCTTCGTGGCCGCGCGGCGGCGAGCCAGGCGTGCGCTGCCTGGCTCGAGGTCCCCGGGGCGGACGAGGGCGCGGGCGCCACGGGCGAGCTGGAGCTTCCCGGCGGGCGCGTGCTCCGAGCGCGCCTGCTTCCCGCGCCCGAGGCGACGGACCTTCCCGCCCTCGCACGGGCCCACGGCCTGGAGTGGGCGGGCGAGTCGGTGCTCCTCGACGCCGCGGCCGCCGATATCGACGCCACCGTGGGCGGCCGGCTCTGGGTCGACGGCCCGCGCCCCGGCGACGTGCTCTGCCCGCTCGGCATGCACGGCCAGTCGAAAAAGCTGTCCGACCTGCTCAACTCCGCGCGCGTGCCCGCTGCCGAGAAGCCTTGTGTGCCTGTGGTCCGCACGGCTCCCGCGGGCGCGGTGGTCTGGGTCGGGGGGATCCGGGCCGACGAGCGCTGCCGCGTGACGCCCGCGACGCGGACCATGCTCGAGCTGACGCTCGCGAGCCGCGCCGAATAGCCCTTCTTTGCGCCAAGGGCCGCGCGGCGCGCCCGAAGCGCCGTTCGGCCGCCGGTTGCGATAAAAGCATGCTCGTATCCTCGGGCGGCGCGCCCACGGTGTATCCTAATGACCTGTATCGGCAGGCGCCGCGAAAGGCGTCGCGCCACCCACGCGCACAATCCCAGGAAGGGGACGCTCATGGAGGCACTGCACCCGGACGTTTCGGAAGTCGTGCTCAGCGAAGAGGACATCAAGGACATCGTTGCCCGCATGGGCGCCGAGATCACCGAGGACTATAAGGGCAAGAACCCGCTGATCGTGGCGGTGCTCAAGGGCGCGGTCGTCTTTACCGCCGACATCATGCGCGCCATCGACTGCCCGATCGCCATCGACTTCATGGCCGTCTCGAGCTACGGCGACGGCGCAAAGAGCTCCGGCGTCGTCCGCATCGTCAAGGACCTCGACACAAAGATCGAGGGCCGCGACGTGCTCATCGTGGAGGACATCCTCGACTCCGGCCTCACGCTCTCCTACCTGATCCGCATGCTCGAGGCTCGCGGCGCCAAGTCCGTCCGCGTCGCCGCCTTCCTGGTCAAGGACGTCGAGGGCAAGAAGCCCGCGGTGCACCCGCAGTACGTCGGCTCCCATGTGCCCGACGAGTTCATCGTCGGCTACGGCCTCGACTATGCCGAGCGCTACCGCAACCTGCCCTACATCGGCATCCTCAAGCCCGAGGTCTACAGCTGATCTAGCAGCCCCAAGCATCGCCTGCCGCTTCAGCCCGTCTGGTTTGGCGAGTGACAACTCGCCGGCCCGACGGGCTGAACTGCAAAGAAGGGTCGGTGCGGCGCCAAGTTTTACCTGAACACAGCAAGGAGCGCACTTTTGTCTGACAAGGAAGAAAAGCCGAGCAAGCTGCCCCTGCCGGAGGGCCCCGAGGGAAAGAGCCCCTACGGCACCGCGCTGATCCTCGTGATTGCCATCGCGATCTACCTTATCTTTACCCTGGGCGGAAACCCCCTTGCCGCACAGGAGAGGGTGGACACTCTTGCCGTCAACGAGTTCGTGACCGCCGTCAACGGCGATCGCGTCGAGGAGGTCACGTACAAGACCTCCGACGGCTCGGCGACGGGCAAGTACTGGCCCGACGGCTCAGGCAAGGACGACGACTCTAAGCTCGTCAGGTTCAAGACCTTCTACATCGGCCATGACTCGCTCGACGAGCTCATGGCGGCCCACCCCGACACCAAGTTCACGGTGGACACCTCCGATGACGACCTTCTGGAGACTATCCTCGTCTCGGTCGTCCCGACGGTCCTGCTCGTGGGCGTGTTTGTGTTCTACATGCGCCGCATCGGCGAGCAGAACGGCCGCTCGATGTCCTTCGGAAAGGCGAAGGCCCGCACCACCGAAGAGGAGCGCCCCAAGGTCAAGTTCTCCGACGTGGCCGGCGTCGACGAGGCCGTTGAGGAGCTCCAGGAGGTCCGCGACTTCCTCTCCGAGCCCGAGCGCTACCACAAGATGGGCGCAAAGATCCCGCACGGTCTGCTCCTCGTGGGCCCTCCGGGCACGGGTAAGACGCTTTTGGCCAAGGCCGTCGCCGGCGAGGCAGGCGTGCCGTTCTTCTCCATCTCGGGTTCCGACTTCGTCGAGATGTTCGTCGGCGTCGGCGCCTCCCGCGTCCGCGATCTATTTAAGCAGGCCAAGGCCGCGGCGCCCTGTATCATCTTCATCGACGAGATCGATGCGGTCGGCCGCCAGCGCGGCGCCGGCCTCGGCGGCGGCCACGACGAGCGCGAGCAGACCCTGAACCAGCTGCTCGTCGAGATGGACGGCTTCGAGGACTCGTCCGCCGTCATCCTCATCGCCGCGACCAACCGCCCCGACATCCTCGACCCGGCGCTGCTTCGCCCCGGCCGCTTCGACCGCCGCGTGACGGTCGACCGCCCCGACGTGCGCGGCCGCGAGCAGATCCTGCGCGTCCATGCGGCGAACAAGCCCTTCGCCGAGTCTGTCGACTTCGAGCGTCTGGCAAAGATCACCCCGGGCTTCACCGGCGCCGATCTGGCCAACCTCTGCAACGAGGCGGCACTTCTTGCCGCCAGGCGCCGCCGCGCGTGCGTGGGCCCCGACGAGGTTGAGGAGGCGATGGAGCGCGTGATGGCCGGCCCCGAGCGCAAGAGCCGCGTGATCACCGCCAAGGAGCGCTCCACCATCGCCTACCACGAGAGCGGCCACGCCCTTGTGGGCCACATCCTCGAGAACTCCGACCCCATCCACAAGATCTCGATCATCGCCCGCGGCCAGGCGCTCGGCTACACCATGCAGGTGCCCGAGGAGGACCACTTCCTCCAGACCCGAGAGGGCATGCTCGACCAGATCGCGGTGCTGCTCGGCGGCCGCACGGCCGAGGAGCTCTTCTGCGACGACATCACCACCGGCGCGAGCAACGACCTCGAGCGCGCGACCAAGGTGGCGCGCGAGATGGTCACCCGCTACGGCATGAGCGAGGAGCTCGGCACGCAGGTCTTCGGCGAGGCGCAGCACGAGGTCTTCCTCGGTCGCGACTACGCGCAGAAGAACGACTTCAGCGCCGAGACCGCCAAGCGCATCGACGACGAGATCGAGCGCATCATGCGCGAGGCGCACGACCGCGCCCGTGAGGTGCTGGGCGCCCGCCGCGACCAGATGGACACCATGGCGCGCGTCCTTCTGGAGCGCGAGACCGTGGAGGGCGCCGCCGTCGACGCCCTGCTTAACGGCACCTGGGACGAGTACGAGGCCAACGAGGCCAGTAAGTAAAATTTGCAAAGAAGGACGGGGTTCTGTGTCACACTTTCCGTAAATGTGACGCAGGGCCCCGTTTTTTGTTAGGCCCCGAAGGGAGCACCCATGAGCATCAACGAGAAGAGCTACGCCTACGGAGCGCAGAAGTCGTCCATTCGCGAGATCGCGGCCTACGCCGCCGCCCGCAAGGCCCAGATCGGCGCCGAGAACGTCTACGACTTCAGCCTCGGCAACCCGTCCATCCCCGCGCCCGACGCCGTGCGCGCCTCCATCGAGCGCTCGCTCACCCTGCCGCCGACGCAGCTTCACGGCTACACCCCGGCGCCCGGCCTGCCCGCTGCGCGCGAGGCGGTGGCAGCGAGCCTGAACCGCCGCTTCGGCACCGACTACGCGGCCGGCGACGTCTACCTGACCTGCGGCGCCGCGGCGTCGTTGTCCATCACCTTCCACGCGACGGTGAACGCGGGCGACGAGGTCATCGTGATCGCGCCGTACTTCCCCGAGTACCGCGTGTGGATCGAGACCGCCGGCGCGACCTGCGTCGAGGTCATGGCCGATGCCAAGACCTTCCAGATCGACGTCGATGCCGTTGCCGCCGCAATCACCGAGCGCACGAAGGCGGTCATCATCAACTCGCCGAACAACCCCGTCGGCTCCGTTTACGCCGAGCAGAACCTCCGCGACCTCGCCGCCGCGCTCGCCGCCGCCGAGGAGCGTCTGGGCACGCAGATCTACCTCGTGGCCGACGAGCCCTACCGCGAGATCACCTACGGCGCCGAGGTGCCCTGGGTGCCCGCCATCTACGACCGCACCATCGTCTGCTACTCCTACTCGAAGAGCCTCAGCCTGCCGGGCGAGCGCATCGGCTGGGTGCTCGTGCCCAACACAAACCCTGACCACGACAAGCTTGTGCTCGCGGTCGCCGGCGCTGGCCGCAAGCTGGGCTTCGTCTGCGCCCCGGCCATTTTCCAGCGTGTGGTGATCGACTGCATCGACGAGCCTTCCGACGTGGAGGCCTACGCCGAGAACCGCCGCGCCCTCACCGAGGGGCTCTCGGCGCTCGGCTACGAGTTCGTCGAGCCGCAGGGGGCGTTCTACCTGTGGGTCAAGGCGCTCGAGCCCGACGCCAACGCGTTCTTCGAGCGCGCCAAGTCGTTCGAGCTGTTGCCTGTGCCGTCCGACTCCTTCGGTTGCCCGGGCTGGGTCCGCGTCGGCTACTGCGTCGCTCACGAGACTATCGTCAACTCGATGCCGGCATGGAAGAAGCTCGCCGAGTCGTACAAGTAGGCGCCAACAAGCCAAGATTGTCCGTCCAGCCTGCCGGTCCAGCCTGTCTGAGGTGGCGAGTGTTCTTCTCGCCAAATCAGACAGGCTGGACCGGCAGGCGGCTCCGGTCAGATTAATACCACGATAATGGTATTATTTCGCTAAATTAGGCGCGGCAAGGGAGGCTCTGTGGCACCGGTAATATGTGTCCCCACTAAAGAGCTCAAGAACACCCAGAGCTTCACGGCGACTGTCCAGGGTGCGGAAGGTCCGGTTATCGTGACGAAGAACGGCAAAGAAGCGTTCGTCTCGATGTCGCTCGAATGTTACGACGCGATGATGCGCGAAGGCGCCCGGGCGCGCCTCTATGAATCCATCGATCGGGCGGAAGCGGATATCGCTGCTGGCAGACTGGTCGATGCTCACGCAAAGAGTTCCGAGCTCCGGGCCCGGTATGGGTTATAACGCTCGACTTGCCGACGAGGCTTCGCGCGATCTTGACGGTATCGTTGCGTATCTCTGCGAGGTCCTCGGAACTCCGACGGCTGCTACCGAGCTGTTGGACGCTTATGATGCCTTCGTTGATGTCATCGAACGGTATCCTGAGGCCTACGAAAAGTGTGCCGACTCGCATCTGGCCCAGCTTGGCTATCGGAAGGCCTTGCTAAAGGGGTATATCGCGCTATACCGCACGGTGGATAACGAGGTTGTCGTCTCTCGCGTCTTTCATCAATCCCAGGACTATGCGCGACTCGTATAGATGGCCAAGCCTGCCGGTCCAGCCTGTCTGAGGTGGCGAGTGTTCTTCTCGCCAATTCAGACAGGCTGAAATAGCGGGCGCGTGGTATAGTCCGACTCGACAACTGCATATCGTCCAGGGGAGCTGGGACATACGGCCCGGCTGAGAGGAGCGACCCCAAGCCGCTCGACCCTTGAACCTGATGCGGGTAATTCCGACGAAGGGAGTGCGTATGACGCAGATCGATGCCGCACGTCGCGGCGAGATCACCCCACAAATCGCGCAAGTGGCCAAAGACGAGTTCCGTGACCCGGAGTTCGTCCGCGAAGGCGTGGCCGCCGGCCGTATCGCGATTCCGGCAAACATCAACCACCCGAACCTCCGCGCCTGCGGCGTGGGCGAGGGCCTTCGCACGAAGGTCAACGTCAACCTTGGCATCTCGGGCGACATCCAGGATGCGCCCCAGGAGTGGGAGAAGGTCGCCATCGCCGAGAAGTTCGGCGCCGACGCCATCATGGACCTCTCCAACTCTGGAAAGACGCGCGTGTTCCGCCGTCAGCTCATCGAGAAGACCCCGCTGATGGTCGGCACTGTTCCCATGTATGACGCGATCGGCTACCTCGAGACCCCGCTCGTCAAGCTCACTGGCGACGACCTGCTGCGCGTCGTGAGGGCGCACGCCGAGGACGGCGTCGACTTCATGACGATCCACGCCGGCTTCAACCGCCGCGTGCTCGACACCTTCATGGAGACGGGTCGCCTTACCAACATCGTCTCGCGCGGCGGAAGCCTGCTGTTCGGCTGGATGATGACCACCGGCAAGGAGAACCCCTTCTATGAGCGCTTCGACGAGGTGCTCGAGATTTGCCACGAGTACGACGTGACCATCAGCCTGGGCGACGCCTGCCGCGGCGGCTCGACCTACGACGCCACTGACGCGTCCGAGGTGGCGGAGCTCGTCGAGCTGGGCAAGCTCACCAAGCGCGCCTGGGAGGCCGGCGTCCAGGTGGTCGTCGAGGGCCCGGGCCACATGGCCTTGGACGAGGTCGCCGCAAACATGAAGCTCCAGAAGCGCCTGTGCCACAACGCCCCGTTTTACGTGCTCGGGCCCCTTGTGACGGACATCGCGCCTGGCTACGACCACATCACCGCCGCCATCGGCGGGGCCGTGGCGGCAAGCACCGGCGCCGACTGGCTCTGTTACGTGACGCCCGCCGAGCACCTGAGGCTCCCCGACACCAACGACGTCCGCGAAGGCCTTGTGGCCACGCGCATCGCCGCCCACGCCGCCGACATTGCCAAGGGCGTCCCGCACGCCCGCGACATCGACAACAAGATGAGCGCCGCCCGCCGCCGCGTGGACTGGGACGGCATGTGGGAGTGCGCCCTCGATCCGGAGCGCGCGCAGGAGATCTTGGCCCAGGCGCCGCCCTCGGAGGACGGGACGTGCACGATGTGCGGAAAAATGTGCGCCGCGCGCACCGTCAACCGCATCATGGAGGGCCTGACCATCGACCTTGGAGAGGATGAGAAATAATGACCGAGTTTGATTTCGTGGGCGCCGCTCTCGACGAGGTTCGCGCTTCTTGCCCGCTTGTACACTGCATCACCAACTACGTGACCGTCAACGACTGCGCCAACGCGCTTCTGGCCATCGGCGGAAGCCCCATCATGAGCGATGAGCCCGCCGACGCGGCCCAGATCACGCGCATCTGCGGCGGCCTCGACTTAAACATCGGTACCCTGAACAGCCGCTCCATCGAGGGCATGCATGCCGCCGGCAAGGTCGCCGGCGAGCTCGGCCACAAAATCTTGCTCGACCCCGTCGGCGCCGGCGCCTCAGACCTGCGCACGGATACCGCGAGCGCGCTTCTGGACGAGCTCCCGGTCACGCTCCTGCGCGGCAACATGAGCGAGATCAAGGCCGTTGCAGGCGCCGCCGCCGCCACGCGTGGCGTCGACGCGAACCCCGACGATGCCGTGACCGACGCGAACCTTACCGAGTCGGCAGCCTTCGCCCGCTCCCTTGCGGCAAAGGCCGGCTGCGTCGTGGCCGTCACCGGTGCGATCGACCTCGTCGCCGACGCCGACCGCGCGTATGCCGTGCGCAACGGCCTTCCCGTCATGGGAAAGGTCACGGGCACGGGCTGCATGCTCTCGGCCATCGCGCCGGCCTTCCTCGTGGCTCACGACGACGCGCTCGAGGCCGCCGTCGCCGCGGTTGCCGCCATGGGCCTTGCCGGTCAGATCGCCGGCGGCCGCATGGGCGAACTCGACGGCAACGGGAGCTTCCGCACGTATTTGCTCGATGCGCTCTACAACATGACGGGCGAGAAGCTCGCTGCCGGAGCCCTCGTGCAGAAGGTCGCGTAATGGTTGCTGCAAAGAAAGGCGTCCCCTGCGCCCGCGGCAGGTGGTCTGCTGAGGATATCCGCAGCTCAATGCTGCTCTATGCCGTGACCGACCGCGCCTGGCTGCAGGGCCGCAGCCTTGCCGACTGCGTGCGCGAGGCCATCGAGGGCGGTGTCACCTTCGTCCAGCTTCGCGAGAAGAACGCGGGCCATGACGAGGCGGCACTTCTTGCCCGGGAGCTCAAGGCGGTGTGCGCCGAGGCGGGCGTCCCGTTCGTGATCGACGACGACGTGGCGCTCGCGGCCGAGGTGGGAGCCGACGGCGTGCATGTGGGCCAGTCCGATATGGCCTGTGCGGAGGCCCGCCGCATCTTGGGCGAGCAGGCCATCGTGGGCGTAAGCGCCCAGACGGTGGACGAGGCGCTCGCAGCCCAGGCCGCCGGCGCGGATTACCTGGGCGTGGGCGCCCTGCACCCTACGCCGACCAAGCCCGATGCCGTCGACGTCACCATGGATGAGCTGCGGCGCATTTGCAATGCGGTCTCTATTCCCGTCGTCGGGATCGGCGGTGTCGACGCGGCGAGCGCCCATGAGCTCGCGGGCTCCGGCGTGGCGGGAGGAGCGGTCGTCTCGGCGATTTTCGCTGCCGACGACTGCCGCCGCGCATCGGCTGAGCTTGCGCGCGAGCTTGCGAAGGTCGTCGCGCGATGAGCGTCGCGGTCCCGTCTCGCCCGCGCTGCCCCAAGTCGGTCCTGAGCATTGCTGGGTCCGACTCCTCGGGCGGCGCAGGCGTCCAAGCGGATATAAAGACCATCGAGGCGCTGGGCCTCTATGCCCAGACCGCCGTTACCGCCCTTACCGCACAGAACACGACGGGGGTGGCTGCCGTCGTTGCCACGGAGCCGCCGATGGTCGCCGCGCAGATCGACGCCGTGTTCGCCGACATCGTGCCCGATGCCGTTAAGGTCGGGATAATCCCGTCCAGTGACGTTGCCCGCGCGGTCGTCGACCGGCTGCGCGCGCATGGCGCCTGCAACATCGTCGTCGACCCGGTTATGGTGGCCACGAGCGGCGCCGTGCTCGCGGATGAGGGCGCCGTTTCCGAAGAACTCTTTGGCATGGCTGCCGTGGTGACGCCGAATATCCCTGAGGCGGAGGTGCTTTTGGGGCGTGCGGCTCGGCAGGAGTGCCGGATTGCCTCGGAGGCTGACGCCGAGCATGCGGCAAAGGCGCTTGCCCGCCACTTTGGCTGCGCGTTTCTCGTCAAGGGCGGGCACGGTGCCCATGACGCAAACGACGTGCTCGCCACGCCCGAGGGTGACGTCTGTTGGCTTCGCGCCGGGCGCGTCGACAACCCGAATACGCATGGCACCGGCTGCACGCTCTCGTCCGCGATCGCCTGCGGACTTGCCCAAGGGCTTGACGTGCCCTCTGCCGTCGAAGACGCAAAGAAGTACCTCGACGGTTGCCTGCGGGCTCATCTCGACCTGGGCCGTGGTTCCGGGCCACTCGATCACATGTGGCGTTTTTTCTGACCGGAAGACCCGGTTCTTGCATAGTAGCTTCGGGTTGGGACCAATAAAGTCACCGGGGAGACGGATTGCGATCACGCGCGGTTCGTCTCCCTTTTCTTGTGTATCTAGGAACCTTGTACCCCCGCTGACCGAATTCTCCCTCAATGTTGAATTGTTGTTGCAACTGCCTGCTATTCTCTGAGCTAAATGACGAGGTACCCCTCCCATTTTTCGCTGGCAGGCACACTATCTTTCAAAATATATTACTAAGGGCAGTCCCGAGTTTTGCCATGAGTTGTAAAAATAGGGGGGTACACGTTAAAATTTACATATTGCTGTTTACCTAATTTAAGGGTAAAAATGCACATATGGCATGTGCCGCTGCAACAGAATGGGGGATGGATATGAGTCCGCACGAAGAAGGTGCGATACCTGACATAGCCCCTGTTGACGGTTCTCTGCAAAACGTCGACGATTCTGGCGCGGACTTCTCTCCGGAAAGATGGCCAAAGTGGATGGAGGCGGGCAGAAAGAAGGGCCCGAACCACCTCACTCCGACCCAACGCCGGATTCTTGCGCTTATCGTCGAGCGACAGTCCGACAATGGCGCCGTGGCGCTTACCAAGCGCGAAATCGCTGAATACCTACATAAGAGCGAAAAGACCGTGGATCGCCTCGTTGCCGACCTACGCCACAGGAAGCTTATCAACTCCGTTCCCCGGTTCACGAACGCGGGAGGTCAGGTCGCCAATGCGTATAAGCTGACCGCTGCTGTCCGAAAGAAGTACCCGGTTCTCTTTGAGTAGCCGCCGGCGGTTGCTGCGAGACCCCGCTGTGCGTCTCCGCGTCCTCCCCGCGGATCGTGAAGCCTTTACGGCGCCTGCGCGCGGGGGAGAGAAGCGTACCGTATGCGGGAGTTTGGCGAGAGCGAGCCCTACGGTCGCGGATTGGCGGGCGCGCCCCCGAGCAGAGTTGTGAGATTTCGTCTGCATATGGCCGTCAGGCGGTAGAGGTTGGCAACCTGACCGCCATCGTCGTTGTGCTCCGCCTCGGCGCGCACGAGGCCCTTAACGCGCAGAACGCGAAGACCGTTTTCAATCGTGGCGAAGGAATAGCCAAGCTGCTCGGCAAGCTCACGCTTGCTGATCGAAATGCCTTTGTTATCGTCAGAAGCGGCTATGTGTCGCAGGATTTGTTTTTGAGAAGGGCTTAACGAGAGGCACGTATTCCTCCCGGTACATTTTCGCATCCTTGTTTCGCTCCGAAGACTGTTTTGCGATTGCTGTTAAGCATTGGAGTTGCAAGAAGAAAAGTCAAAAGGAGGGGGTACATTTCGAGTTGCCTGAGCTAGATAGGCATTTCAAAAATATGTAGATACCGTGAAATTAAATAAAGGCAAAAATAGGAATTGCAATTAGTAAAAGTACCCCCGGTTAGTAATAGCTTACACACCAAGGGTGCTTTAATCGAAATGGCCCATCAGATGGAACCGGGCTTTCACCTCGGGGCAGTTTGATTGTCCATGGCCATACGGAAGCAATGACTTTAATAATTACTTTCTTGCCTGAGAAAACTGAGCCGCCTGTTTTATGCAGCTAAAGCATAAAACATTGAAGTAAGTGAACACACTTTCAGCTCTTTTTGCAAAATAAAAAGTAATTACGACTCTAACAGCGGCCCGACGTCTACGTGCGCCGCCGCTCGTCAAAAGGAGAAGAAATGAAGATGAACCGTACGAGCGCAGCCGCTGCCGTGATCGCTGCGGGCCTGGTCGCATCTCTTGGTGCCCTCGCTCCCGCGTCGGTGAACGCCGACGAGCTGGCCGCCGCGGCGCCCGCTGCTACCCAGTCCGCCGATGCCGAGGATCCCGCCGCCGACGTCGCTGACGACGCTGCTGACGACACTATCGCCGACGCTGATTCCACGCCTAGCGATGACGCTGCCGTCGCCGCAGTCTCTGCCGTTGCCCTGAGCGACGAGTCGACCGCCGCCGCTCCCGAGGCGAAGACGCCCGCCGCCGGCAATGTCGCAGAGTTTAACGGGACCCAGTACGCGACCTTTGATGAAGCGCTTGCTGTCGCCAAGAAAACTGACGGCGCGACCATCAAGCTCCTTGCCGATGCCGAGACTTCGGGCCTTGATTTGAACAAGGACCTCACCATCGACGGCAATGGCCACGCGCTGAAGTTCACCGACAAGGGCATTGCCCTTTGGGGCCACGCGCTTGTGCTCAAGAACGTCAATGCAAGCATGGCCGGCGTTGGCTCCACTCCGTATACCGCCGAGTGGAAATGGATGTCTGTGTGCGCGAGCAAGGATGCCTCGCTCACGCTCGATGGCGCTACGCTTACCATGGACGGTACCGATACCGCCAGCAACGTGCATGCCATCTACTTCTGCAGCAACAACAAGCTTAACCTGAAGAATGGTTCTAACCTCACCATTAAGAACTACAAGCAGGACGCCCTTGAGTGGGATGGCGGCGACGGCGGCTACAACGTGAACATCGAAGGTGGCTCTACCTACACCTCTGATCACTGCCGTTCTGGCTTTACAGGCACTTTTATCGTCACGGTCGACAACTCGAATGTCAACGTTGAGAAGTCGACTGGTAACGGTTCGAATGGTTCGCACTTTAATATCAAGAATGGCTCCGTGGTTGACTTCTCTGGTAACGGCTCTCACGGCCTTTCCGCCGGTAACCTCACCATCAATAGCTCTACGGTTACGGCCAGCAATAACGCTCTCACGGGCATCATTTTTACTGGCAAGGGCGAGTTCAAGAGCGCGAATGTTCAGATTTCCGGCACTAAGGGCACGAGCTACTGGAACGCTGGCATGCGTCTGATGAAGGCGAACGCAAGGCTCGATGTTGACGCTGCTTCTACGGTTGCTATCACTGGCAACAAAGTCACCGGCCTCTTCCTTGATTCCGGTGCGCAGGCTGCGTTCGCCGAGGGTTCCGGCCTTACCATTACGCGCAACGATGCCTCTCAGGAGAACTGCTCCACCAAGAAAGATACCGCTCAGTGTGGCGGCGACGTAGTCGTGCGCAACGGAGCCGGCCTTACGCTTCCTGCTTCGGCGGTGATCGACAATAACAACGCTGCTCTTGCTGGCGATGACCTGTATGTCGAGGAAGGTGGCACCCTCACTTTTGGCGCCACTCACAATGACGCCCTCACCGAGTTCGACGGTTGCGGCCACGATATTGACGGCTGGTATGACGACGCCGCTGCTTCCCGTTGGTCCGCTCACGGTGAGAGCAAACACGTTGCCGCTGTCCAGCCGGGCACTCCTCTTGTCGCCAAAGAGGGCCCTGTTGCTCTCAAGGCGGCACACGGTCTCGTGAACGTCGACTACCAGTACGTCGGCGTCGCTCCTGCGAACGCGAAGCTGCCGGGTGCTGACAAGGGCCTCGAGGTCGGCTCCTCTTACACGGCTCAGACCCAGAACCCCGTTGAGGGCTACACCTTCGCTGGCTGGTTCACCGACGACGCCTGCACCACCCAGTGGGTCGACGGCACGCCCCTGACCGGCTCTATGACGCTCTACGGCAAGTGGACCAAGAACCCCGAGACTCCTGCAACGCCGGCGGAAACCCAGAAGCCGACGACGAACAAGCCTGCTAAGAAGCAGGTAAAGAAGAGCGTCCCGAAGACCGGGGACGAGACTTCCTCAGCTTTGCCGTTCGCGCTGTTCGGCGGTGCCGCTGCCGCGATCGGCCTGGGCATTAAGTCACGCCGTCACGAGTAAGGCCTAGTTGTGTCCCGGGGTGGACCCCGGGACTTTTTTGGTTAAGGAGAGAACTATGCGGAAACTCAAGGATGCGCTCAAGCGCATTGCCGTGATCGGGGCGACAATGGCCCTGACGCTTGGGATGGCCGCGCCGGCAACGACGGCGCTTGCCGCCGACCTTGCGGGCGAGGTCGATCCGTCGGCCGCGCTGGAGCAGAACCAGAAGGTGGCGGCCGAGCTCGACGAGAACCTAGAGACCAAGGTCACCCTGTCGTTCCCGGGCAAGCGCGAGGCCGAGCCGTCCGATGTTGTGTTCGTGCTTGATAAATCCGGCGCCTCCGCGCAGATGGACATCTACAACCAGGCTAAGGAGTTCCTGTGCCAGATCAGCCAGAAGGCCAAGGATGACGGTCTGGACATCAAGGTCGGCGTGGTCCTCTTTAACAAGATGGGCAACGTCCAACAGCGGCTGACCGACGTGGCTACGGGCTATGACGACATCCTGAATGCGATGAACTCGGAAGTCCGATCCGGCACCAACATGCACGCTGGCCTTCTTGCCGCAAAGAGCATTCTTGATGAGGATACTGCTGTTAAGGCCGAGAACAAGCACGTTATCCTGATCAGTGACGGCGCTACTTACCTTTACTGCAAGAATGGCGACTACACCACTCCGTATACCAGATCCTTCGGCAGCGTTGAGGGCGGCAAGAACTTCATGGGCGGCGTTTGGGAGTGGCAGTCCCGCGAGTACCATACCGACAACACCTGGAAGAAGTTCTCCGACGGATCGAACTTCATCTTCTCGCAGGCCATGACCAGCCCTCAGAAGATGGCTGAGTACCTCGCCTACTACAAGGACCAATACCAGAACTCCGACAAGAACTGGGCCCAGTACGACTACGAGTACACCGTCGAAGCGGCCAATAGCGGAACCACGAACCCCATTCCCCTCGACGTGAATGCGCCGTGCAACTGTGATATTGCCTATATCAGCGCGGACGACACGTTCCAGGCGATGGCAGATGCCGGCTACGACATGAACGTCTACTTCAAGAACAAGGCTGACTTCGATGGCTCGAACTTCCTGAAGTTTCTCGCCAGGAATACGAACAAGGGTGAGCTCGACACCGACTTTGCCGAGATTAAGGCCAAGCTTGTTGACAAGATTGCCGCCGGCTCGACGGTCGAGGATACCATTGGTGCCGACTTCGACTTCATCAACGATCCCGCAAAGATCAGCCTGACCGCCAACGGCGAGAAGCTCTCGCCCGAAAAGATCGACGAGGCGACCTATGGCTTCGGCAAGCTTGCGGACGGCTCCTATAGGTTCACCTTGGACTACGTCAAGGGCGACCAGGAGATGCTTAAGCTTACGCTGAACGAGGCCGCATCCCCGAGTAAGCCCGTCGTGCTCGAGTACAGCGAGCGCCTGGTCAATGTACCCACCGAGCCCGGTGTCCACACCTTAAACGTCAACGAGAGCGCCGTGCTCCATCCGATTGATGGCAATGGCGTGACTGGCGACGACTACGAGTTCCCGGTTCCGACAGTCGAGTACACGGTCCCCGAGCCCGAGCAAAAGCCCGAGGAGCCCAAGCCCGAGGAACCCACGAAGCCGAGTTCGGACAATACCAAGAAGCCCGCAAAGAAGGCCAAGGGCGGCGTTCCCAAGACCGGTGACGCCACTATGCCCGCGGCGGTAGCCGGCCTGCTCGTCGCAGGTGTCGCCGCTGGTGCAGCCGGCGTGGCAGCAAGGCGCCGCAACCGCTAGGCGAATAGAGGCGAGTCGCTTCGTCGATTAGCCTAAGGGTCCCAAGATGCCTCGCGTTCCCGAAAGGGTGCGTGAGGCATCTTCTTTAAGAAATCTGAATAAACCTAGCTCTGCCTTGACGGCAATCTTTTGAAAAACAGTGCTCGACCACCTCTTCACATACGGGCTTATGCACTTCCTCGTGTGAGTTAGTCTGCGCTAACAAGTACAAAAAAGGTGGGGGTCTTCTTTGACAGAAATGCACGTTATTAGAGAGCCAAAACGCAGCTGCGCCTCTTACATTTCAGAAGATGACAGATGTTGCAATGAGTAAAAAATGGGCTGCGGCATTTTTCAGATTCAAGTTTCGCGAGATAAAAGACTTCGCCGAAACCAAAGATGGATGCCGTGAGCCTGATGTGATTCTGAGAAGATACCAGGGGTTATATAGACCGCAAAAAAGTATCAGAACTTATAAGACAGATTGTTAGTGCGGCCTTTGAAATAATGTATTCGAAGAAACAGTTCTTGATAATAAATAATAATGGAAAATACAATAGCCTTAACGCATATATTGACGGTGTAGGAGCTATCAATATATAAACTAACCTAATCAGCAGAATAGTCTAATATAACGAGATAACAATGATAATCGCACAGCATTCACGCCTATTGTTACAATTTAATATGCACTTCTCATTGCATAAGATAGTGTATAAAAATAGACCTAATATCTGGTAGGATTCAGCGTTATAGTTGAGTTGCTATTACGTTGAAAAACGTAGAGACAGAGGGGATGAGCTTGCAAAGCGATGCCCCCAAGACGCTTTGCCGCGCCTCCTCATCGAGTTCGCGCCGAAAACCGTCGTGATCTCGAAGCCCGCCCTAATCCAGGACGACAGTCTGATCGAAGAAGGATTCCGATGACCGTAACCGGAAACAAGTCCGTCAAGAACCCGAAGCCCAATCTCACGGCTAAGGATCGTGAGCGGATGGCTGCGGGCAGGAGCAAGGGTCCCGACCGCTTGACGCCGACTCAGCGCAACTTGATTTCGAACATCGCCAGCCATCAGGTCGACGACGGCTTCGTCGCCATCTCCAAGCGCGAGATGGCTGAGTACCTCGGTAGGTGCGTGAAGACCATAGACCGCGTTGTCTCCGATCTTCGCAAGCGAGGGCTGGTCGAGACCTCCTCGAGGTATGGCGCCGGCGGCGGTCAAATCGCCAATGCGTACAGGGTTACGTCGGCCGCCAAAGAGAAGTACCCTGCCCTGGTGAGCTAGCAAACCCGCCCGCACGCCGGGAACGCAGGGCAAGAAGGGGCGGGCGGCGCCGAGGACTTGAAGCGCGGCAAGCCCTCGGCTTGTTTACGGTGCCTTTCGATTTCGAGCTCGACCTGAGCTTTTTCAGCCTGCCTGATTTGGCGAGCGTCCTTCTCGCAAAATCAGACAGGCTGAGGCGGCGACGAGGCGTTCTCCGTGACTAAAATAGGGCCGATAACCACTGGTTTGGAGGCCTTCCCATGATTCGCATCGCCTGCGACGTTCACACGCACACGCTCTTTTCCCGCCACGCGTACTCGACCCTCGAAGAGAACATCCGCGCCGCCTCGGCAAAAAACCTCGAGCTCTTGGGCATCACCGATCACTTCTCGTGCATGCTCTTTGACCAGCAGACCCTCAAGAACTTCCAGTACTTCATCAACATGAGCGTTTGGCCGAAGGAGTGGATGGGCATTCGTCTGCTTCATGGCTGCGAGGCGGACATCGTCGACGTCGAGGGGCATCTGTTCGGCTGGGACATCCCGGTGACAGCCAATATCACCGAGGAGCCTCGCCCCGAGACAACCCTTAAAGAGAAGTGCTTCGGGGCCTGCGACTACGCGATCGCGAGCATCCACCGCGCCGATTTCTGCGATAACGCCACACGCGCCCAGAACACGCAGATGTACATCAACGCGCTGCAGGATCCTAAGGTCTTGATCCTCGGGCACGTGGGGCGCTCGGGCGTAGACTTCGAGCTCGATCCGGTGCTCGAGGCGGCTCGCGACCTGGGCAAACTCATCGAGATCAACGAGTCAAGCATTGCCGAGCCGGTAAAGGCAAAGAAGTCGCTTCATCGCTGCGAGGACGTCGCGCGCCGCTGCGCCGAGCTCGGCTGCATGGTGAGCTTCGGCTCCGACGCGCACATCTCGCTAAAGATCGGCGGCTACGCGAAGACCAAGAAGCTCCTCGAGTCCGTCGACTTCCCCGAGGAGCTCGTCGCGTGCGCCAGTGCAGAGCGTTTCCTCTCGCTTCTTCCGTAACGGGAGCCAGGTCCTACAGGTCGATCTGAAGCTCGACGGGGCAGTGGTCGCTGCCAAAGACGTCGCTGTGGATGCTCGCGCCGGCCACGCGGTCGGCGACGTCGTCGCTTACCAGGAAATAGTCGATGCGCCAGCCGGCGTTGTTCTTGCGCGCGTTGAAGCGGTAGCTCCACCAGCTGTAGGCGCCGGTGGCGTCGGGGTGCTGCGCGCGGAACGTGTCGGTGAAGCCGGCGTCCAGGAGCGCCCCGAAGCTTGCGCGCTCCTCGTCCGAAAAACCGGCGTTCCCTCGGTTCGACTTGGGGTTCTTGAGGTCGATCTCCTGGTGCGCGACATTGAAGTCGCCGCAGGTGACCACCGATTTTTGCGCGGCAAGCCCCATGAGGAACTCCCGGTATGCGGCGTCCCACTCAAGTCGCTCGTCGAGGCGCGCCAACTCGTTTTTGGCGTTGGGCGTGTACACGTCCACGAACCAGTACGTCGGGAACTCGAGCGCGCACACGCGCCCCTCGTCGTCGGCGCACGCGCAGCCGATTTGGCGGACGACCTGCAGCGGCTCCTGACGGCTAAAGACCGCCGTGCCCGAATAGCCCTTGCGCGCGGCGTAGCTCCACGTCTGCGTGTACCCGGGAAGGTCGAGCTCGAGCTGTCCTTCCTGCAGCTTCGTCTCCTGCAACGCAAAGACGTCGGCGTCGAGCGAGCGGAACACGTCCGCGAAGCTCGGGTCCTTCTTTACAACGGCGCGCAGGCCGTTCACGTTCCACGAGACGAGCTTGAGCATGTGCTTCTCCTTGGCTGGCTGTTTGACAGCTCGTTTGTACCTGTCCGCAATCCGCCGGTCAAGCCGCGCGTCGCCTGCGCCGCGCGGCCCGCCGTGACCGCGCGGCTACCCGATGGTGATGTAGCCGTCCCAGCCGTTGGGGCCCTTGGGGCCGGCGTCGTGGGCGCCAAAGACGAACTCGCGCAGGCGCGGCAGCTCGCGCACCGCCTGCTGCCAGCCCATCTGATAAGAAGCCTCGAGCTTGAGCGGGTTCACCGTCGTGCTGCTCACCGGCATGTGATCGGGGTAGATGATCAGGCACTTTCCCTCTGCAGCGAGCCTCTCCACGCGGTCGAGCTCGGCGTTGTAGCGCTCCCAGCGGGAAAGAAGGGCCTGGCGCAGATAAGGGTAGTCGGCGGCGGCTCGCTTGATCACGGCGGCCTCGGCCTGCGAGGGCTCGGTCTTGCGATAGCCCTTCTCGCGCGTGGCCAAAAAGACGAACTTCTGGTAGCCGGCGGCCTCTGCGATGCACACGGGGATGCCGGCGCCCTGCCCCAGGCCGCCGTCGTAGAGGATGCGGCCGCCCACGGGCTTGGGCTTCATCATGCCCGGCAAGGTCGAGCTCGCGCGGACGAAATCGATGAGGGCCATGAGGTTGGTCGCGTCGTCGCGGCAAAAGCGTACCGTGCGCCCCGTGTCGCGGTCGAAGGCCTGCAGGCCGATGCCGGCGGGGTTCGCGGAGAAGGTCTCCCAGTCGAAGGGCAGCACGCCGTCGCGGACGGCGCCCTCGTAGAGCGCGTCGGCGTCGAAGTAGCCCGTGCCCTGCGCGATCGACGAGAGGCCCACGTGCCCGCTCGCCCAATCGGTCGCGGCGAACGCGGCCTTCGTGCGCTTGGAGTCGCGGCTCAGGTAGTCGACCGTGTTGCTCGCACCGGCGCTCACGCCGCAAACGTAGTCGAAGTAAATGCCGTTGGCAAGAAGCACGTTGGCCATCGCGGCGGTGTAACCCGCCCTATAGCCGCCGCCCTCAAAGACGAGGGCGCAGTCGGTCACGTTGTTTGCGAGCTTCTCCACAGCTAAAGCCACCTTTCGAATTCGATTCAACAGAAGGTATGTACCCAAACGCGCCACGCGCGCGAACTATACTTCGAGAAAAACCAGAGCAAGGAGGGGCACATGGCACACGCGATCACGGACCCGACCGAGGCGGCGGCACAGCTCAAGGAGCGCGTCGACGCGGCAAAGAAGGTCGTTTTCTTTGGCGGGGCGGGGGTCTCGACGGCCAGCGGCATCCCGGACTTCCGCAGCGAGGACGGCCTGTACAGCCAACACTTCAAGTACCCGCCCGAGACCATGCTCGGCCACCAGTTCTTCTGCGAGCACACGGCGGAGTTCTATAGGTTCTACCGTGAGCGCATGATCGCGCTCGAGGCGAAGCCGAACCAGGCGCACAAGAAGCTCGCCGAGCTCGAGGCCGAAGGCAAGCTGACCGCAGTCGTCACGCAGAACATCGACGGGCTGCACCAGGCGGCCGGGTCAAAAAACGTCTTTGAGCTGCACGGCTCCGTGCACCGCAACATCTGCCGGCGCTGCGGCGCGACGTACTCCGCCGAGTGGATCCTCGGGCGGGAAAACGTCGACGCCGATGGCGTGCCGCGCTGCCCCGAGTGCGGCGGCCTCATAAAGCCCGATGTCGTGCTGTACGGCGAGAGCCTCGACGAGCGCGTGATCGAGGGCGCGGTGGAGGCCATCGCCGACGCGGACCTCCTGATCATCGGCGGCACGTCGCTTGTGGTGTACCCGGCGGCCGGCCTCGTGCAGTATTTCCGCGGCGACGACCTCGTCATCGTGAACAAGCAACCCACGCCGCAGGACCGCGCCGCGAACCTCGTGTGCGCCTGCGACATCGCCCGTGCGTTCGACTTCTGAGGACGTCGCCCGCGGCGCCCGGGGGCATGACCCCCAGCGGGTACAATTGACGTGTTTTTGACTTTTACTCGAAAGGGGAGCGGCACATGCTCAGGGAGAACCGCGCCGTTTGGCGATGCGGAAAACACGAGATCAGCCTCGCGCGCCCGCGCGTCATGGGCGTGCTCAACGTGACGCCCGACTCCTTCTCGGACGGCGGCGAGAACCTCGACGCCGAGGCGGCCGTCGCCCACGCGCTCAAGATGCTCGACGAGGGTGCCGACATCATCGACGTGGGCGGGGAGTCCACGCGGCCGGGGCACCGCCCCGTGTCCAGCGAGGAGGAGGCCCGTCGCATCGTCCCCGTGGTCCGCGCGCTCGTGGCCGAGGGGGTCGTGGTGTCGGTCGACACGCGCCACGCCGACGTGGCAAAAATCTGCGTGCGCCTCGGCGCCGCCATCATCAACGACGTGACCGGCTTCACCGACCCAAAGATGGTTGAGGTTGCCGCCGAGTCCGACTGCGGCTGCCTCGTCATGCACTGGGACAAGGCCGGCCTCGGCACGCGTCAGTCCGCGCCCACGCGCAAGGAGGTCCAGCTCGACGACTCGCGCCCCGCGCGCCGCTCCGCGACCGTGACCATGGGCACCGGCGTTTCTCAGCACCGCTTTACCCTGCCCGATCAGGCTCCCATCATGCGTCAGATCATGGGCTTTCTCGGCGACCAGGCCCGCACGCTCATACGCGCGGGGATCTCGCACGACCGGATTTGCATCGACCCGGGCCCCGGCTTCGACAAGTTCGCCGACGAGGACGTGGTCATCCAGCGTGCTACGCGCTCGATGGTCTCGATGGGCTACCCGCTGTGCACCGCGGTGAGCCGCAAACGTTTCGTCGGCGCCGTCTCGGGCGTGGACGAGGCGGCTGAGCGCGACGCCGCCACGCAGGGCATCTGCATCGCCGCCGTGGCCAACGGCGCGCGCATCCTGCGCGTCCACGACGTCGCCGGCTGCGCCCAAGCCATCAACGCGTACTGGGCGGTTAGCGAGAAGGACCCGCGCCAGGGGTTCGTGAGCCTCGGCTCCAACGTGGGCGACCGCGTGGCCAACCTCACGCGCGCCGTGCAGCTAATCGACCAGATCCCGCTCACCTGCGTTGCCAACGTGAGCCACGCCTACGAGACCGAGCCCGCCTACGGCATCGCCACGCCGGTGGCCAACTGCGTGGCCGAGATCCGCACCGAGCTCCACCCGCTCGTGCTCATGGGGCACCTGCTCAAGGTCGAGGACCAGCTCGGCCGCAAGCGCGACCTCGAGCGCGACCCAAAGAAGCCCGGCTGCGCCTCGCGTATCATCGACTGCGACCTCGCGTGGGTCGAGGGCGAGACGCACCAAGGCCGCAAGCTCACCTTGCCGCACCCGCGCCTCGGCGAGCGCGACTACGTGATCGTCCCCATGGAGGACCTCATGCACAACCCGACGCGCTTCCTCGAGCACGGCGGCGTCGAGGTCTTGCCGCGCGAGGACCGCGTGGGCGCCGTCACGTCTGATTTGGGGGAGATTTCATGGGTGTAGCTGCTGTTTTGCGCCCCGGCGTGCCGATGGGCTTCATCGACGGCGTGCCGTTCGTGGCGGCGCTCGGGGCCGCGGAGGCCATGGGCGCGCGCGTCGCGTGGCCCCACGACGTCGTGGGGGAGAACGGCGAGCCGCTCGCCCACGTGGCCACCCGCGCGGGCTACGACGACGAGGGCATCTACGTGACGTGCGAGCTCGAGGGCGACGCCGCCGGCGAGGCGGCCATGGACGCCGCCGTCGCCCGCGTGGACGCCTGGGCCGCCAAGGTCGCCGCCGGCAGCAAGGCCGGGCCCCTGGCCGCGGTGCTCGAGGAGTACTTCGACGCCTGTCTGCTCATGGGCAAGCCCGTCGCCGTCGTGCGCAACGATGGGACCATCGCCTGCAAGGGCACGCTCGCCGGAATGGACATCTGGGGCCGCGTGACCGTCAAGCTCGTGGACGGCCGCGACGTCGAGATCGCCCCGGGCCAGGCCTCGGTGCGCGCGCTTTAGGGCTTCTCGCGGGCTTCTTGCCAGTATTTGCGTTACTTTGCCTGCCTCAGCCAGATTTCGCGGATGCCGCGCAGCGTGAGGTCGGGGTCGATGGCGTCAAAGAGGTCCGTCGCGGCGCTCACGGTGCGCGCGAGGCCGCCGGTGCCCACCACCGTGGCGTCGGGGCAGCCGAGCTCGGCCTTGATCCTCGAGACGAGGCCCTCGGCCTGCGCCGCCGCGCCGATGACGAGGCCGGACTGCATGGCGGTCTCGGTCGTGTTGCCGAGCGCGCGGCCCGGGGCGATCACGGGGATGCTCGCGAGCTTTGCCGCCTTCGAGAAGAGCGCGTTGGCGCTCAGCATGAGGCCGGGGCTGATGGCACCGCCTCGGTACGCGCCGCGCTCGTCCACGACGTCGATGTTCGTCGCGGTGCCGAAGTCCACCACGATCACGGGCGCGCCGTAGGTCTGCTCGGCGGCGATGGCGTTGGCGATGCGGTCGGCGCCGACGGTCACGGGCCGGGGCATTTCGATGGGCATGCCGTAGTCGGCGACGGCGCTCACGACGACGGGCTCGCACCCGAGCTGCTCCCGCAGGCACACCGACCAGGCGCGCTGCAGGGCGGGGACCACGCTTGCCACGGCGGCGTCGGTCACGTCGTCGAGCGAGTAGCCGTCCTTGGCGAAGTAGCCGTAGAGGCGCGAGTGGAGCATGTCCGACGTGTCGGTCGCGGCGGTGGCCATGCGCCAGCCGTGCTCCAGGCTCCCGTCGTCGTTGAAGAGGCCGAGCGTTGACTGGGTGTTTCCCACGTCGATGGCTAGGAACATGGCGGTGACCTTTCGTCGGCTGCGCTGGTTGCGCGGTGCCAGACAACTGTAACGCAAATCTCCACATAACGTACGAACGGCGCCGCGCGAGTTCTGCTAAACTCGAAAAGCTTGACTGTCCTGGTCGGAACCAGGACAAAACCCCTGCCCTGGTCGGAACCAGGGCCGACGAACAGGAGTCCTGCTATGAAGCAAGGTATTCACCCGAATTACGTGGAGTGCACCGTTCGCTGCACCTGCGGCAACACGTGGATCACGCGTGCCACCAAGCCCGAGATGACCATCGATCTCTGCGACAAGTGCCACCCGTTCTACACCGGCCAGCAGAAGCTCGTCGACACCGGCGGCCGCGTCCAGCGCTTCGCCGACAAGTTCGGTGGCGCCGCCGCTGCCCAGCTCAAGAAGGCTGAGGAGGCCAAGGCCGCCAAGGCCGCCAAGGCCGCTGAGGCCGAGGCCGCTCGCAAGGCCGCCGCTGAGGCCAAGGCTGCCGCCAAGGCCGCCCGCGCCGCCGAGTTCGAGAAGAAGGCCGCTGCCGAGGCCGCCAAGGCTGAGGCCGAGGCTCCCGCCGCTGAGGTCGCCGAGACCGAGGCCGCTGCCGAGTAGCGCACCGCTTCATTGCATCGCAGAAAGACCCCGAGCGCTGTGCTCGGGGTCTTTTTTCATCTGGAAAGAAGTGCCCGCCCGCCAGTCCAGACAGGCAAAAAACGCTGTCAAATCAGACAGGCCGAAAAAGCAGGTCAGGGGCGGCGGAGGAGGTAGGTGTCGGTGTAGGTCACGGTGTCGGAGTAGGGGATAAAGAAAAACGACGTCGTGCGCTCGTAGCTTGTGGTCACCTTGGCGACGACGGTCGCCGGGTCGCCGCCGACACCGAACTTGAGCTCGACCTCGACCGTGCCGCCCGGCTGGTCGGGCAGCGTCCCGCGGAACACGAGCCCGTCCTCGGCGGAGTCTTCGGCGTAGGCGGCCGTGAGCGCGACCTTCTGGAGCCCCTCGTCGCCCTTGGACGACTTCGCGTCGCGCGAGGGTTGGTCGTGCAGGTGCGCGAGCACATCGATGGTGCCGACGAGCTGCGCCCCCGATCCGTCGATGCTGCCGGTGCCCTCCTGCGAGCTTATGGTGAGCGAAAGCGGCGCGTCGACGGCTGCGAGGCACTTTCCGCCGCCTGTCTCCTGGGACTGGAACGTGCCCTCCCACGTGCCGAACAGCGGCGAGAAGTCCCGCGCCTTCGCGTCGGCAGGCACGCTCATCTGCGTAATCTCCCACAGGCCGTTGACCGAGCGGAACGAGAACGTAGCCTCGATCTGGCAGGCGCGCTTGTCGAAGGCGCCGTCCTTCTCGCAGCTCAGCTCGACGACGTCCGTCTTTACGTCGGCGTCGAACTCGGTCGAGACGACCTCGACCTTTCCGTCGGCGTAGATTCCCGCGAGGCTGAGCTCGCCGGTTCCGCTGTCCGCCTCGCCGGCGGGGTGGAGCTCCTGCTCGGCGCGGTCCAAGAAGTTGCGGATATTAGCCTTTACCTGCTCCTCGTCCACGCCGGCAAGCGGCTCGAACGAGAGGCTCGCGTCGCTTTCCTGCCCGATGGCGGTCCAGCTCCCCGAGACCTTGGCAAAACCGAGGGAGGCCTCCTTGGTCGCTCGGACCGAATCGTTCTCGTAGGTGGCGACAACCGTCGCCGTGGCGTACGCGGAGGCGCCGAACTGCGCGGAGGCGGGGTCGGCCGCGGACTTCGTGCGGTGTGCGGACTTGACCTTGACGTCAACGAGCCGCAGCTCATCGGTGTCGCCCCACAAACCGCCGTCGTAAACGGGGGCGGCGATGCGCGACCGGGCGTCTGCCACGATCACGTCGTCTGCCGGGACGCCCGCGGCGTGCGCCCCGGCAAGGGCAAGAAGTACGACGGAGATCGCCGCGAGCGCGCATCCGATGGCGAAGGGTACGCGGTGTGCAACAACGAAGGCGCGCGCCTCGGCGAGCCTCGGGGACTGGGCGCGTGGCTTTCGGGCCCGCTCCTGCATGGCGGTTTCCTCGGGCGCAAAGACGACGGGCCGCTCGCGCGTCGGCTCGAGCGGGTCGGGGCGATCGAGCTCGCTCGTCTGGGCGGCGGGTTCCTCCTGCGGGGCCTCGGCTTCAGGCTGGGGCGCCTCGGGCTCGGGCCTCGGGGCGGTCGCGTCAGCCGCCTTGCAGACGGCCTCGCCGACGACTTCCGCCTCGCCCTTCTCCTCGCCGGAAACCTCGGCCTCCGGAACAATCTCCTCCGCGGCCTCGGGTTTCTTGCCGTTTTTCTCGAAATCGTCCATGCGTCTCCAATCCGTATACGCACAGTTTCCCACAGCGCGATGCCTTTCGCGCCGGACGCGCTCCATGAACGGTGCTACGTCCCCTGTTCACGCGCGTGACGTGAACGGTGCTACGTCCCCTGTTCACGCGTCCCGTCCCCTGTTCACGCGGCTGATGTTGAATACTTGTCCGCCCTGCGTTCAAGGCGCGTTGCCTTGCCGCTGGGGTATCCTATGAGGGTTAACGCGAGGAGGGCATAGATGTACCTGAGGATGGACAAGTTCTAGCTGGGTCGACCCCACGGGGCCGCGCCCCATCTAGTTATGCCTATACCTTATTTACCAAAGGAGCACCATAATGCCCGAAAAGCTTGAAAAGATTATTGCTGCGTACGAGGAGCTCGAGCAGAAGCTCATGGATCCCGCCGTTGCCTCGGACCCCAAGGAGTACGCGCGCCTGGCCAAGGAGCACGCCAGCCAGTCCGAGCTCGTCGAGAAGGCCCGCGAGTACCTCGGCGCCCTCGACGACATCGACGCCGCCAAGGAGATGCTCCACGAGACCTCCGACGCCGAGGAGAAGGCCATGCTCCAGGAGGACATCGCCGACAACGAGGCCAAGCTCCCCACGCTCGAGGACGAGATCAAGGTCTTGCTCATCCCGGCCGACCCCAACGACGAGAAGGACACCATCGTCGAGATCCGCGCCGGCGTGGGCGGCGACGAGGCCGCTATCTTTGCCGGCGACCTCTTCAAGATGTACGAGCGCTTCGCCGCGTCCAAGGGCTGGAAGGTCGAGATCCTCTCCAGCAGCCCGTCGGACGCCGGCGGCTTCAAGACCATCGAGTTCAAGGTCACGGGCGATAAGGTCTACTCCGTGATGAAGTACGAGTCCGGCGTCCACCGCGTCCAGCGCGTCCCCAAGACCGAGAGCCAGGGCCGCATCCAGACCTCCACGGCCACCGTCGCCGTCCTGCCCGAGGCCGACGAGATCGACATCCACATCGAGCAGTCAGACCTGCGCATCGACACCTACTGCGCCTCCGGCCCTGGCGGCCAGTGCGTCAACACGACCTACTCGGCCGTGCGCATCACGCACCTGCCCACCAACACCGTCGTGCAGTCCCAGGACCAGCGCTCGCAGATCCAGAACCGCGAGGTCTGCATGCAGATGCTGCGCGCCCGCCTCTACGAGATGGAGCTTGAGCGCCAGCAGGCCGAGCAGGGCGCCGAGCGCCTCTCTCAGATCGGCCACGGCAACCGCTCCGAGAAGATCCGCACCTACAACCAGCCCCAGGACCGCGTGACCGATCACCGTATCGGCTTCAACAGCACCTACAACGGCGTGCTGTTGGGCGCCAACCTCTCCGACGTGATCGAGGCCCTTGCTGCCGCCGAGCGCGCCGAGAAGCTCGCCGAGCAGGTCTAGGGCTTATTTCCAGCTGAGTTGCGAATCCGAGGGGCGGTCATGGAGCAGGGAACGCAGTGGGTCAAGGACTTTGAGCTGGGCGAGCCGGCGCTCGTGTGCCGCTGGCGGATCGCCGGCGGGCGCCTGCCGCTCGAGAACCGCCACCTGCGCGCGCTCGGTGCGCGCACCGTCGTGGGCCGCTCCGTCTCCACCCAGCTTCTGAGCTGGGCCAAGCAGCACATCGAGTGGACGCTGACCGACGGCTCGGCCGCCAATCCCGACGGCGTGCTCATGCTCTTGATGGACGCCGAGGGCCGCGCGGCCATGTCGGTCGGTCCCTACGAGCCGCTCGCCGACACCTCGGCCAACGCGCTCGCCGAGCGCGCCGCGTCCAGCGCCCGCGAGCGCGCTCAGACCGGCGTCGCGCCCGAGACCCTTTGGGCCGCGCGCGACGGCGCCCTGGTGTGGGGCGTGGCGGACGGCGCCTGCGCCCACGGGGCGGCGAGCCTCGTGCTCGACCTGGCGTCCACGCTCGGCATCGAGGTCGTGCGCGACGCCGCGCTTCTGGACGCCGCCGCGTCCGGCGACCTTTCCGAGCGGGTTTTCCTTTGCAGCGACGAGCACGGCGTGGTGCCCGCCGCGGGCGCCTCGGACGCCACGGTGCGGCGCTTGGCCGCCGGCTACCAGAAGCTCCTCGACCACGAGCGGGCGCAGCGCTAGGTCGTCGATTCGGTTTACCTGCAAAGAAGGACGCGCGGGCTGCGGAGTATCCGGAGCCCGCGCGCTGTTTATTTATCGATTGGGTGTACGCCGCTGCCGCTAGGCGGTCCGGAAGCTCCAGGCGCTCGCGGCCTCGCTACAGACCGTGGACAAATCCCAGGTCTTTTGGCTGCGTGCCCAGCTGTTCGAGTCGTGCACCACGGCCTTGCCGTCCGCATCGAGCTTCTCGATGGCGATGAAGTGGCCGGAACTCGTGAAGTGCCCCGGGTTCATGATGCAGATCACCGGGCGGCCCGCCTCGAGCTCGGCGCGCAGCACCGACTCGCTCGGTGTGAGCTGCTTGCCGGCAAGGCCGAGCGCCGCGGCGCCGTCCGTCATAAGCGACCAAGAAGAGCCGTTCTGCTCGGTCGCGTAACCGTGCTCGGTCGCGAACTGCGCCATAGAGGCGGGATCCATGTCGGTCGCGCCCGTGAGCTCGATGTAGACCATGCACAGCGCGGTGGGGCCGCAGCCCTGCAGGCGCATACGCCCGCCCGAGTAGGTCTCGTGCGACCACTGCGGGTCGATCTGGTACAGGTACGGCATCTGCCCGCGGGTCCACTGGTCGCGCGGCGTGCTCGTGGGCTCGACGAGGTCGCGCGTCGTGTCGTCGACGGCGCCGACGATGGCCTGTGCCTGGGCCTGGGCGTCGGCTGTGGTCGCGGCGTCGAAGGCCGCTCGGCGCTCCGCGATGACGTTGGCGCGGACGCACAGCACGGCGATGACGACGGCCGCGGTTCCGACGAAGGCGAGCGCGCGCTTGGGGTGACGCGCGCATGCGGGCAAAAGCCAGCGCGCGAAGGCCGCAAGCCCTCGGGCGACGACGCGCAACAGGCCAAAAAGCGCGTGCAGGATGGCGGAGACAACGCGCCCAAGCCCGCGGAGCAGGGTTCCGGCAAAGGCGGCGGCCCCGCCTTGCCCGGCCCCGCCGGAGTAGTTGCCCCTCGGCCCGCCCCGGCCGACGGAAGGGTCGGCGACGGGCGCGCGGCGTGCTTGCCTCGAGGGAGCCGCGGGCTGCGCGGCGTCGGCGCGCCGGCCCACGTTGCGTGAGGGCGCCTGGCCAGATCTTCGCGCCCTTCTTGCCGCGCGCTCTTCTTTGCGGGCAAGGAACTCGTTGTCGTTGCGCATCTGATGCCCCCTCTCGGTCGATGCGATCAGGTAGACGTTTAAACAGGGCAAATAATACCATCACGGTGTTTTTCGAGTGCGTTTGGCCGGGTACCCCGGGGCACGCCCGCGTTACTGACGGACAAATACGTGCCGTTTGGCGAGTAAACAGCTACTAAATACTTTGGATGCGTTTAGCATATTGTTCGTTTATAAAGATGGGCCGATTGCTGAGCCAGGGGGTATCATGCGCAACGTTGGAGTTCGAGAGATTAGCCGTATAACTGGCTTTTCGCCTGCGACGGTTTCCAATGCCCTCAACAATAAACGCGGAGTAAACAAAGACACCGCCGCGACCATTCGCCGGGTGGCCAAGGAGCTCGGCTACGAGCGCGCCGAGCGGCTCGATCACATACGCTTCGTCCTTGCCCGAAAGTCCGGAAAGATTCTCGACGAGGGCACTTTCCACCCTGGTGTGATCGAGGGCGTCGAGCGCGTGGCGGCACAGTACAAGCTGCAGACGACCTTTACCACCGTCGAGCTCGGCAACCGCGACGCCGCGGCAAAGCAGGCCTACGAGATCACGCACGACATGAGCAACGGCATCGTGCTTTTGGGCACCGAGATGACGGAGGAGGACTACGCCCTTTTCCGCGACTCGCAGGCGCCGCTCGTCGTCGTCGACGGCTGGTCCGACAGGTACTTCTTTGAGTCCGTGGTCACCCAGAACGAGAACTCGGCATTCCGCGCCGTCATCTACCTGGCGGAGCACGGCCACAAGGAGATCGGCTACATTGCAGGCGACTACCGCATAAAGAACTTCCCGCTGCGCGAGCGCGGCTACCGCAGGGCCATGCGCGAGGCCGGACTCGACATCAATCCGGCGTGGCGCGTCGAGGTGGGCACCACCGTGAACACCTCCTATGATGCCATGAAGGCGTGGCTCTCCAAGAACCCGCGGCTCCCGACCGCCTTCTTTGTGGAGAACGACATCATGGCCCTCGGTTGCATGAGGGCCATGGCGGAGCGCGGTATCCAGGTTCCCGACGAAGTGAGCGTGATCGGCTTCGATGACCTGCCGTACGCGAGCATCTGCAACCCGCCGCTGACCACGGCGCGCGTCCCCAACCGCGAAATGGGCGAGATCGCCACCCACCGCCTCATGGAACAGATCCGCGAGCCGCGCGACTACACCTGCGTCACGCACCTCTCGACCACCTTCGTGGAGCGCCAGTCGGTCAAGTTCCTCTAGGCGCGCGGGCCCCAACCGAATGCAAGTCCTTGATCGGCGCCGGTGCTTTCGGTGCCGACTTGTGTAAAACTCGATACATTGCGTGCGGCGCCAATCGGTATTGCACAGACTGTGCAATACTACTCGAGTTGTGCAATAACGACGAAAGGGCCCGATGCCCACATCAGAGTGCCTGGTCAGCAACGACCGCCGCAGCGTCCGCACCCGCGCCGCGCTGCGCCTTGCGCTCGCGCAGGAGATCGACGCCACCGGCGACCTCACCCGCGTGACCGTGACCGCCGTCACCGAGCGCGCCGGCGTGACCCGCCGTACCTTCTACTCCCACTACAAAGACATCCCCGACCTCGTTACCCAGATCGAGAACGAGGCCTTGGCCGACCTGCGTGTTCACGTGGAAAGAATTGCGCAGTGCCACCTCGGTCACCTTTCCGAGGCGCTACAGGCGCACGAGCCCGCCCCCGGGTCCGAGCACCTGCTGCGCGCCGTCGCCGAGCGCGGCGAGTACCTGCGCCCGCTTCTGGGCGACGGGGGAGACCCGGCCTTCGCCGAGCGCCTGAAGCGCATGGCCTACGACGCTGTGGCGGGCCGCGCGCTCGACGGCATCGACGTCCGCGCGATGGGCTCCTTCTTTGACTACTACCTGACCTTTGCCATTTCCGCAGAGGTGGGGGTGCTCCTGCGCTGGCTCGAGGGAGGCATGCGCGAGAGCGTGGAGGCCATGGCGCGGCTCATGACCGCGCTCATGTTCGTCCGCCCGGGCGACCTCTACGGCAACCCCATCGACTTCGACATCCCGGGCTTTGCCCTGGCCATCATGCGTTGTGAGGAGAATCACGATGTCCGATAAGACCGCTTCGTCCATCAAGGCCGAGAAGGCCGCCCGCCAGGCCCTCGAGCTCAAGCAGGAGGGCGCCGAGCTGTCTCCGGCGCGCCCCTATGACCTCACCTACGCTCACCTGCGCCTGGGCATCGACGTGGGCTCCACCACCGTCAAGCTTGCCGTCATCGACGACAACGACAACCTGATCTACGCCAACTACGAGCGCCACCACACCGACGTGCGCGCCACGGCCAAGGAGCTCTTTATCCGTGCCCAGCGCGTCATCGGCGACGCCCCCATGCGCGTGTCCATCACCGGCTCCGGCGGCATGCTGCTGGCCAAGTGGCTCGGCCTCGAGTTCGTCCAGGAGGTCATCGCGAGCAAGCGCGCCGTCGAGACGCTCATCCCGCAGACCGACTGCGCCATCGAGCTCGGCGGCGAGGACGCAAAGATCATCTACTTCGACAACGGCATCGAGCAGCGCATGAACGGCACCTGCGCCGGCGGCACGGGCGCCTTCATCGATCAGATGGCTTCGCTTCTGCACACCGACGCCACCGGCCTGAACGAGCTTGCCAAGGGCGCCACGCGCATCCACCCCATCGCCAGCCGTTGCGGCGTCTTTGCAAAGACGGACGTCCAGCCCCTGCTCAACGAGGGTGCGCGCCCCGAGGACGTGGCAGCCTCCATCTTCCAGGCCGTGGCCAACCAGACCGTCTCGGGCCTCGCCTGCGGCCACCCCATCCGCGGCTACGTCGCCTTCCTCGGCGGCCCGCTGCAGTATCTCAGCGAGCTGCGCCACCGCTTCTATGTCACGTTGAACCTCGACGACGAGCACATCATCGTGCCCAACAACGCCCACCTGTTTGTGGCCACGGGCGCGGCGCTCGCCGGCGAGTCCGATAAGCGCGTGACCTTCGCCGAGGTCATCCGCCTGCTCGAGGACCTCAAGGACACCCAAGGCTCGGAGGTCGAGCGCTTAGACCCGCTCTTTGCCACCGAGGACGACTACCGCGAGTTCAAGGAGCGCCACGACAAGCAGGTCGTGCCCAAGGGCGACCTGGCCACCTACCACGGGCGCGTGTTCATCGGCATCGACGCCGGCTCCACCACCATGAAGGCGGCGGTCGTCGGCGAGGACGGCGAGCTTCTTTACACCTGGTACGGCAACAACAACGGCGACATCCTGGGCACCGCGCGCACCATCACCGACGACATCTACGACAAGATGCCTTCCGACTGCGTGATCGGCCACGTGACCACCACCGGCTACGGTGAGCAGATCCTCATCGAGGCCCTGCGCGCCGACTCCGGCGAGATCGAGACCGTCGCGCACCTGCGCGGCGCGAAGGCCTTCATCCCCGGCGTCGAGTTCATCCTGGACATCGGCGGCCAGGACATGAAGTGCCTGCAGGTCAAGGACGGCGTTATCGAGCACATCATGCTCAACGAGGCATGCTCGTCGGGCTGCGGCTCCTTCATCGAGTCCTTCGCCGTCTCCATGAACATGAGCGTCCAGGAGTTCGCCGAGGCGGCCGTGCACGCCACGGCGCCCGTGGACCTGGGCAGCCGCTGCACCGTCTTTATGAACTCCCGCGTCAAGCAGGCCCAGAAAGAGGGCGCGACCATCGGCGACGTGGCCGCCGGCCTTTCTTACTCCGTGATCAAGAACGCCCTCTTCAAGGTCATCAAGCTGCGCGACTTCGACGAGATCGGCAAGTACTGCGTGGTTCAGGGCGGCACCTTCATGTCCGACGCCACGCTGCGAGCCTTCGAGCTCCTGACCGGGCGCGACGTGATCCGTCCCGACGTGGCGGGCTGCATGGGTGCCTACGGCGCGGCGCTTCTTGCCCGCGACCGCGCGGGCGAGCAGGGCACCTCTGGGCTTCTTTCCCGCGACGAGATCGACAACCTGCAGGTCAAGCACACCAACGTCCACTGCGGGCGCTGCTCGAACAACTGCCTGCTCACGGTCAACGACTTCGGCGGCGGCCGTCGCTTCATCACCGGCAACCGCTGCGAGAAGGGCGCCGGCGGCGGCAAGCGCGCAAAGAACGACGCGCCGAACCTCTTTGAGTACAAGAACAAGCTGCTCTTCGACCGCCCCGTGCTTTCGGCCGACGAGGCCCCACGCGGCACCGTCGGCATCCCGCGCGCGCTCAACATGTACGAGAACTACCCGTTCTGGCACGCGTTCTTCACCAAGCTCGGCTTCAGCATCGTGCTCTCCGACCAGACCAACGGCAAGACCTACGAGGCCGGCATCGAGTCCATGCCCTCCGAGTCTGTCTGCTACCCGGCCAAGCTCTCCCACGGCCACATCATGAACCTCATCGCCAAGGACCCGGACTTCATCTGGATGCCGTGCATCCGCTGGGAGCGCAAGGAGGACGAGGGGGCGACGAACCACTACAACTGCCCGATCGTCATGAGCTACCCGCAGGCCCTCGAGCTCAACGTCGACGAGCTCGGCCACGGCACCAAGGTCGAGTTCCTCGACCCCTTCATTCCCTATGACAAGAAGGGCGAGCTCAAGCGCCGCCTGTACGAGCTCATCTCAGAGCAGCGCGAGCGCGACGCCGAGCAGGGCCGCGGCCGCGTGCGCGGCGCCCACATCACCCGCTCCGAGATCGACGAGGCCGTCAACGCCGCTTGGGAGGCCGACGTCGAGTTCCACGACGCCATGCACCGCAAGGGCGACGAGGCGCTGCGCTGGATCGAGGAGCACCACGGCCACGGCATCGTGCTCGCCGGCCGCCCGTACCACAACGATCCCGAGATCAACCACGCCATCCCCGAGCTCGTGCACTCCTTCGGCTTCGCCGTCCTCACCGAGGACTCCGTTGCCCACAAGATGCGTCCCGAGCGCCCGATCCGCGTGGTCGACCAGTGGATGTTCCACAGCCGCCTGTACCGCGCGGCGCGCTTCGTGGCGTCCCGCAACGACCTTGACCTGATCCAGCTCTTCTCGTTCGGCTGCGGCCTGGACGCGCTGACCACCGACCAGGTCCAGGAGATCCTCGAGGCCTCCGGCAAGATCTACACCATGCTCAAGGTCGACCAGGTGAGCAACCTCGGCGCCGCGCGCATCCGCATCCGTTCCCTCATGGCGGCCTTGAAGGAGCAGCGCGAGGAGCTCGAGCGCAAGGCCGCAGCGGGTCAGATCCACGAGGTCGAGCCCGAAGGCGTTGTCAAGGCCAACGGTGCGCCCGAGCGCAAGCGCGAGGACAACGGCGGCGTGCCCGTCTACCGCGAGGCCGCGAGCTCGGCGTTCACCAAGGTGCGCTACACCAAGGAGATGCAGGACGCGGGCTACACCATCCTCGCGCCGCAGATGAGCCCCATCCACTTCGAGCTCATTGAGGAGCTGCTCAAGAACGAGGGCTACAACGCGGTCCTTCTTCCCTCCGTCGACCAGGGTGCCGTGGACATGGGCCTGAAGTACGTGAACAACGACATTTGTTATCCGTCCATCCTCGTCACCGGACAGATCATGGAGGCGGTGCTGTCGGGCAAGTACGACCTTAGCCGCACCGCCGTGCTCATCACCCAGACGGGCGGCGGCTGCCGAGCGACGAATTACATCGCCTTGATCCGCAAGGCGCTCAAGGATTCCGGCCACCCCGAGGTGCCCGTGATCAGCCTGACCGCGGCATCAGGCCTCGACGAGGACAACTCCGGCTTCAACATCTTCAAGCCGGCCCTGCTGATCAAGGCGCTCTACGCGCTTCTTTACGGCGACCTCATCATGCAGCTGCTCTACCGCGTGCGCCCCTACGAGACGCGCCCGGGCTCTGCCGACGAGCTCTACGAGCGCATGATGGCGCAGGCCAAGGCGACGCTGCTGCACACCTCGCGCTCGGGCTTCTACCAGCTCTGCCAGAAGACCGTCGACGCGTTCGAGGCCCTGCCGTTGACCAACGACCGCTCCAAACCGCGCGTCGGCGTGGTCGGCGAGATCCTGGTCAAGTTCCATCCCACGGCAAACAACCAGGTCGTCCGCGTGATCGAGCAGGAGGGCTGCGAGGCCAACGTCCCCGGCCTCGTCGACTTCTTCCTCTTTGGCATGACCAACGCCATCAACATGAAGGACGAGCTGGGCACCAAGGCCACGAGCCGCTTCACGCACCGCACGGGCATCAAGGCGATCGAGGCATTCCGCGAGCCCATCAACAAGATGCTCCAGAAGTCCACGCGCTTCGAGCCGTACCCGAGCGTCTTCGAGCTCGCCGAGAAGGCCGGCAAGATCTTGAGCCTGTGCAACACGATGGGCGAGGGCTGGCTGCTCACGGCCGAGATGTGCGACCTGATTGAGACGGGGACGCCCAACATCGTGTGCTGCTCGCCGTTCGCGTGCCTGCCCAACCACGTCGTTGGCAAGGCCGTCATCAAGCGCCTGCGCGAGATGCACCCCGAGAGCAACATCGTGGCCGTCGACTACGACCCGGGCGCGTCCGAGGTCAACCAGCTCAACCGCATCAAGTTGATGATCTCGGTTGCCAAGGAGAACTATCGCAACGCCCGCGGCGAGGACTTCAAGCTCGTAAACAACGACGACCCGACCGTGGGCGGCGGCGAGGACTACGGCATCCCGTTGTCCGACGAGCAGCGCGCCCGCCTCGAGGACATCCGCTCCCGCGCGGCGGTCGACTAACTGAGCGGTCGCGCCCGCCGGCGCCCATAGAATGGTTCGCGAAGGGACGGTTTCCCGGGGAGGCCGACCTTCGCGAACCATTCTTTTATGGACGAGCCGGGGGCCTCGAATCGTCTCAAATCCGGAATCGATTCCAGTTTTGAGACGATATTTGCGGCAAAACCGTCTCAAATCTGGAATGGGCTCCAGTATTGAGACGCCGAGGGTGGGCGATGCCGCTGTGGGCGATTTGGGAGCAGGGGAGAAGAACATGCTCAAGCTTGTATTCACCGATCTCGACGGCACGTTCGTGGACACGCAAAAGCAGGTACCCGAGCGCAACGCGCGCGTGCTCGACCTCGCGGCGGAGCGAGGCGTGCAGTTCGTGCCGTGCACGGGCCGCAACGCGAACGGCGTTCTGCCCGACCTGGCCAACCACCCGGCCGTGCGCTACGCCATTTGCTGCAACGGCGCCCTGGTGGTCGACCTGCGCGAGGACCGCGTGCTCCGCAGCGCCCCGATGAGCAACGAGCAGGTGCTCGAGCTCTACGATCGCGTTCGCGATCTGCATGTGTCCTTCGACGTCTTCATCAACGGCAAGGTGTATCTCGAGCGAAGCCGCTGGGAGATCCCGCACGAAGCCTCCGGGGGCGATAAGGCCGCGGAGAAGTTCTTCTACAGCCTGCGCACTCCCTACGACTGCAGCCTGGAGGAGCTCCTCCAGCGCGGCCCCGCGACCAAAGTGACGATGCTGCACCCCGGAAACGTCGACGCCGCCGCCGTGCGCGCGGCGGCCGAGTCGGTCGAGGGCGTCGAGTGGACCTGGTCGCTGCCCATGAACACCGAGGTGGCCAATGCCAAGGCGAGCAAGGGCGCCGCGCTCGCGTGGCTGTGCGACTATTTGGGCGTCGACGTCGCGGACGCGGTCGCGTTCGGCGACGGGGACAACGACCTGTCCATGATCCGCATCGCCGGCGACGGCGTGGCGATGGCCAACGCCATTCCCGAGGTACTCGCTGCGGCGGACCACGTGACCTCCTCCTGCGACGAGGCCGGCGTTGCGGCCTACCTGGAGCCGGTCCTGGCAGCGATGGCCTAGCCCTTCTTGCCGCCAGGTACCCCCCCTCTGTACAAGCTAACTCCCATACAGCGGACGCATTTCGGCTGATTTCGGCCCGGATGCGTCCGCTGTATGGGAGTTAGGCGTTGTGAAGGCTTCAGGATTTGGAGAGTGGGCGGGTTAGAGCATGACCCAGGGGAGCTGGGACTCGGGCATGATGACGCCCAGCAGCACGATGAGCGTGCCGGCGATGATGACGCCCAGGACGAACTGCGCCACCACGAGGCGCGTGTTGCGCCCGGCGGTCACCTGCAGAAGCCCGCGCTCGGACCCCTCCGCGGCCTCGATGGCGTCGCGGAACGTCTGGGCGCGACGCGCGTTGGGGGTCCGCTTAAGGAATGCCAGGACGGCGAACCCGAGGATCAGCAGCACCTCCGTAACGCGCGTGGCCACGGTGGTCATCTCGGGTGAAATGTGAGTGATGGCAAGAAGTGCGCCGGCGCAGGCAACGAGCGCGACCGAAAGGCCGGCCATAATGACGGTCTCCTCGGTCTCGACGCCGTCGATCACCTTAAGCATCAGCTCGCGGTCGGGGTCGACGAGGCGAGCGATGCTCACCTTGAGGGAGCGGGCCAAAAGCAGCAGGTGCTCCTGGTCCGGGTACTCCGCGCCGTTTTCCCACGCCGCAAGAACTTCTTCGGATACCCCGGCCTTTTTTGCGAGCTTCTCGCGGCTCATCTTTTTGTTTTCCCTAAGTTCGCTCAGGGTGCTGGAGAACTGCATGGCGCCTCCCGTAGATTGGTTGAGCTGTCTGGTTGTCCTCGGAGTGCAACTCTAGCCTAAATTGAGACGCTCGGCCTTCAAATGTGTTCAGAATGTGTAGAAGTTGAACGAGCTATGCATGGCAATATTCAAATACAAAGAAATAATATGCAGTTAGGATTGCGTAACATCAAATTGAATTGATTTGCGAGCAGTTTCTAAATTTTGAATTTACATAAAGAAAAGAAAGAAACCCTAAAACTGATAAGCTATGTAGCTGGGCAAACAAAGTTGAAATCGTTCTGTTTCAAGAAAATACACCCTAAATTGGGAGTATTTTCCCTCCAAATTCGGCTGATAAATACGTGTTGAAACTGTGAAAAAGCGCAATATTGAAAATACAGCGTCGACGTCTTAGTATCAGGCCATGGAAATCATCCATACACAGGTGAGGAGAAGCGCGTGGAGAAGCTCATTCTTCCTAAGGTGACCGTGATTTTGCGCGGCTACGAGACCAAGCAGGTTCTGTCCGTCGTCGAGCAGCTGGTTGGCACCAAGGTCAACTCGATTGAGGTCGCAAGCAACTCCCCGCACGTTGCCGAGAGCATCGCAGCCGCCCGCAAGGAGTTCGGCTCCGAGGTTCACGTCGGCGCCGGCACCGTCACCACCGTTGAGCGCGCGAAGGCCGCCATCGCTGCGGGCGCCGAGTTCATGCTCTCGCCGATCATGTTCTCCGAGGAGATCTTCGCCGAGGCCAAGGCTGCGAACGTCATCACCGTGCCTGCCGCCTTCAGCCCCTCCGAGATTCAGCGTATGTTCGATATGGGCGCAGACATCGTCAAGGTGTTCCCCGCCGGCCAGATCGGCCCCGACTACATCAAGGCGGTCCAGGCGCCCCTGGGCAAGCTTCCGCTGATGGTCGTGGGCGGCGTGAACACCGGCAACGTCCAGTCCTACTTCGACAAGGGCGCGACGTACGCCGGCATCGGCTCCGGTATCTTCGACCCCAAGGACATCGAGGAGTGCAACTCCGCCAACCTCGCCGCGTCCATCAAGAAGCTTGAAGAGAACATCAACTGGTAGCAGCCATCCCAAGCCAAGACCAATTAAGGAGTCAACATGGCAGATCTCGCTTTTGACAGCTCGCTCGTTGTCCTCATTGATGAGGAGGGCCTGACCTGCGCCGACGTCGAGCGTCGCGTCGCCGGCGTCCTGACCGAGCAGGGCTACGCGAAGGACACCTTCGCCCAGGCGATCCTTGACCGTGAGGCCAACTTCCCGACCGCCCTCGACATGAGCGGCCTGAACGTCGCCATCCCTCACTGCGACGTCGCCAACGTGAACAAGGCCGCTTTCTGCATGGCCGTCCTCAAGAACCCGGTCGAGTGGCACAAGATGGACGACCCGGAGGACACCTGCGAGGTCTCCGTCGTGGTCATGCTCGCCCTCACCGAGGCGCACGCCCACCTCGACATGCTCCAGAAGGTCGTCGGCTTCGTCCAGGACCAGGAGCTCGTCAAGAAGGTCATCGCCGCCGAGACCCCCGAGCAGGCGTTTGAGCTCGTCGCCCCCCAGTTCGCCTAACCAGGCGCCCAAATTCAGAGATTACGGACCACGGTGGTTCGTAAAAAACAGTTGGAAGGATTCGAAAAATGGCTAGCAAGCGCGTGATCATCGCCTGTGGCAACGGTGTTGCCACCTCTACCGTCGTGGCCGCCAAGGTCAAGGACTACTGCGCCGCCAACGGCGTGTCCATCGACGTCACTCAGTGCAGGATGATCGAGCTCCACGACAAGGCCAACGATTACGACCTCGTGGTCACCTCCGGCAAGTTCTCCGACCCCGACGTCAAGACCCCCTGCATCATGGCCATCTCGCTTCTTACCGGCATCAACGAGGAGCCGACCCTCCAGAAGATCCTCGCTGCCCTTAAGGACTAGCCCGAGTCTTCGGCTAGGAATTAAAAAACTTGCACTAAGGAAAGAAGGTTAGTTAATGGACATCCTGTTCAATGCGTTTAAGGCGTTGATCGACGCGGGCTCCTACGTCATGCTGCCGATCATCATCACCGTCATCGGTCTGATTTTCCGCCTGCCCATCTCCAAGGCTTTCAAGAGCGGTATTACCATCACCTGCGGTTTTGTTGGCATCAACCTGCTCGTTAACCTGCTTAAGTCCGCGGTTTCCCCCGCCGCCGCCGCGATGGTCGAGAACTTCGGCCTGACCCTCGACGTCACCGACGTGGGCTGGGGCGCTATCTCCTCCGTCACCTGGGCTTCCCCGATCGTCGCCTTCCTCGTCTTCGAGATCCTGGGCATCAACATCTTGATGCTCGTCATCAAGGCGACCAAGACCATGGACGTCGACATCTGGAACTACCACCACATGATGATCGCCGGCATCCTCGTCTACTACGTGACCGAGAACATTGTCTGGGCACTTATCGCCACCGCCATGACCGCGATCATGACCCTCAAGTTCGCCGACTGGACCGCTCCGCTGATCGAGCACTTCTTCGGCATTCCTGACGTCACGCTGCCCACCATCTCCTACACCTCCTCGATCATCGTCGCTGCCCCGATCAACTGGGTCATCGACCGTATCCCGGGCCTCAACAAGGTTAACTTCAACATCAAGAGCGTCCAGAAGTACCTCGGCCTCTTTGGTGACCCGATGATGCTCGGCCTGATCCTCGGCATCGCCATGGGCGCCCTCGCCATGTTCCCCGTGGACAAGGCGTTCCTCACCGGCGTCAACGTCGCCGCCGTCATGGTGCTCATGCCCAAGATGACCGCCATGTTCGTCGAGGGCCTCATGCCGATCTCCGCTGCCGCCCAGAAGCTGACCTCCGAGAAGTTCGGCGGCAACGGCCTGTCCATCGGTCTTGACGCTGCCGTCGTCGTCGGCAACCCCGAGGTCATCACCACCGCCCTCATCATGATCCCGCTCACCATCCTGCTTGCCTTCATCCTCCCCGGCAACCGCATGATGCCTCTGGCCGACCTCGCCGTCGTCACCTTCCGCGTCGCCCTCGTCGTCGCCCTTTGCCGCGGCAACGTGTTCCGCTCCATCCTGATCTGCATCCCCGTCATGTCCGCCATCCTCTACGCCGGTACCTTCGCTGCCCCGTACCTCACCGGTCTTGCGCAGTCCACCGGCCTCACCTTCGATGGCCAGATCGCTTCCATGGCTGGCCCGTCCCTGACCCAGACCGCCATCGTCTTCTGGAGCTGCATCTCCCAGAACGCCGTCATCGTGGTCCCCGTGGTCATCGCCGTCTTCGCCGCCGTCTGGTTCCTCGTCGAGAAGAAGATCGGCATGGAGAAGATCGAGGCTTACGCCGCCCAGTGCGACGAGCAGTAAGACTCATCTGACGAACTTCTTGGGCGGGCGTTGGGACAAGTGCTCGGCGTCCGCCCAGCTCTACCAAATAGTCGTTAAAGAGAGGACTGCATCTTATGCAGCGCAAGATCGACCAGCTGGAGCCGTTCCAGCGCGCGATTTCAAAGGCGCACCTGGCTTCCGCCGGTGTCTCCATTGACTCGCTAGAGAATCCCGATAAGCCGCTGATCGCCATCGCGAACAGCTGGAACGAGGTCTGCCCCGGCCACGAGCCCCTTCGCCAGCTTGCCGCTGAGGTCAAGAAGGGCATCCTCGAGGCGGGCGGCGAGCCCATCGAGTTCAACACCATCGGCATGTGCGACGGTGTTGCCCAGGGCCACGCGGGCATGCGCTACTGCCTGCCGCACCGCGAGATCATCGCCGACTCCTGTGAGGCCATGATCGTGGGCGAGGGCTGCTTCGACGGCGTCGTGTACATGGGCAGCTGCGACAAGATCATCCCCGCCATGCTCATGGCGGCGGCCCGCATCGACCTGCCTGCCGCGCTCGTGACCGCCGGCCCCTGCTACGACGAGATCAAGCCGTCCGAGTCCAAGGCGCTCCGCGCCCGCTTCCTCGCCGGCGAGGCCACTGAGCGCGAGGTCATCGAAGGCACGCTCAAGTACTACACCGGCCCGGGCATCTGCCCGTTCCTCGGCACCGCCAACACCATGGGCTGCCTCACCGAGGGCCTCGGCATGATGCTCCCCAACGGTGCGCTGTGGCCCAGCTCCACGAGCCAGCGCCGCTTCTCGGCGCGCCAGACCGGCGCGGCCGTCGTCGACCTCGTCCGTCGCGGCATCAAGCCGAGCGACATCATGACCCAGGCGGCGATCGACAACACCGTCAAGCTGCTCGCCTCCATCGGCGGCTCGCTCAACGCTCTGATCCACTTGCCCGCCCTGGCCAACGAGCTCGGCCTCGAGTGCACCTGGACCCAGGTCGCCGAGACCACGTCTCACACCCCGGTGGTGTGCAACGTCGTCCCCAACGGCGATATCTCCTGCGTCAACCTGTACAAGGCAGGCGGCATCCCCGCGGTCCTGAAGACCATCGAGGGCGACCTCGATACGTCCGTGATGACCGTCACGGGCAAGACGCTCGAGGAGAACCTCACGGCCAAGATCCACATCGACCGTGATGTGATCCGTACCCAGGACGACCCTGCTTCCATTGCCAACGGCATCCAGGTGCTCTACGGCAACCTCGCCCCCGAGGGCGCCCTGGTAAAGACGAGCGCCGTGCCTGCCGACCAGCACGTCTGGAGCGGCTCTGCCATGGTGTTCAACTCCGAGGAGGAGGCGTTTGCCGCCTACAACGAGAAGCGCATCGTTGCGGGCACCGGCGTCGTCATCCGCTACGAGGGCCCCAAGGGCGGCCCCGGCATGAAGGAGCTTCACCGCGTCACCGAGATCATGAAGGGTATCCCGAACTCCGCCGTTATCACCGACGGTCGCTTCTCCGGTGCCTCCGGCGGCCTTTCCGTCGGCTACCTGTGCCCGGAGGCGCTCGACGGCGCTCCGATCGCCCTCATTCAGGACGGCGACGTGATCAACATCGACCTGACCAAGAACCTCATTGAGGTCGAGGTCTCCGATGAGGAGCTTGCTCGCCGTAAGCAGGACTGGAAGCCCGTGATTCACGAGAACGGCGGCCGACTCCTGGCTCGCTATGCCCAGCAGGTCGGTTCCGCAAAGACCGGTGCCGTCATCGGGTAAAGCGTCCTTCTAGGTAGTGTACATGCGGCGTCGAGCGTGCTTGATTGGCGGCACGCCCGGCGCCGTATTGGTTCTTCGGCGGTTTTGCCTTGAATTGTTGGTCTCGGCTGATTCGCCACGTGGTCTCTGGAATATCATTGATAGAAAAGTGGAGGGGTGATAAGGGCTTGTCAGATCGTTTTCTGGTCGCGTCGTGCGCGGCAACGTTCGGCATCTTTAGCCAAGAGCCTGTGGAAAGGCTCAGGGCTGCGGGATGCGATGTCCTTATCAACCCCTATGGGCGTCCCCTGACCTTGCAGGAGATCGTCGGCTACGCCAGCGACGCAGACGTGATCATTCTGGGCAACGATTTTCTCGATGCACAGACCATAGCCCAGCTTCCCAAGCTCAAGATGATTGCCCGCCACGGCTCCGGCCTGGACAACATCGACTTCGCTGAGGTCCTTCGCAGGGACCTGACCGTGACCAACACCCCTGGCGCTAACCGTGAAGAGACGGCAGACCTTACCTTCGCGCTCATGCTCGACCTCGCGCGCATGATCACGCAGTCGGTCAATCAGCTCAAAGCCGGCGTCTGGAACAAGATCCCCGGCCGAAGTCTCTACGGAAAGACGCTCGGCATCATCGGCGTCGGCGAGATCGGCATGGCCGTGGCCAGGCGCGCCATGGGCTTTGGTATGGACATCCTTGGCAACGACATCGTCCAGCGCGAGGAGGCGGCCCACTACGGCCTGCTTTACGTGAGCCTGGCGGAGCTTCTTGCCAGGTCGGACGTCATCACCATCCACGCGCCGTTGACGCCAGCCACCCTCAACCTGCTGGGCGCAAAGGAGTTCAGGCGGATGAAGGACGGGGTGCTTCTGATCAACACGGCGCGCGAGGATATCATCCGTCGGAGCGCGCTCGAGAAGGCCCTTCTTTCCGGCAAGCTCGGCGGATTCGCCACCGACGTGTACGAGCATGAGCCCCCGACGCTTCGGCAGTACATGACCTTACCGAATGTCTTGACCACGCCGCACATCGGCTCCTCGACCTTCGAGACCAACATGCGCATGGGCGACGTGGTGGTGGACAACATCATCGCGTTCAAGGACGGCGTCGTTCCGCCCAACCGCGTGACCGCAATCGACAGGATTCGCTTCTCGTAATCCACCTGTGAGGTGTTCTCCGTGTTCAAACTCGTATTCGTCGACATGGACGGAACGTTCCTCGATTCGAACAAGGCGGTTTGCCCGCGCAATAAGAACGTGATGGACCTGGCTGCGTGCCACGGCGTCCAGTTCGTGCCGTGCACGGGCAGAAACGTCAATGGCATCCCGGCGGAGATGGTCGACCACCCGGCCGTGCGCTATGCCGTGTGTTGCAACGGCGCCTTGATCCGTGATGTGCGCACCGGCAAAATTCTGCATGAGGTTGATTTGGGTAAGGATGTGGTCCGCGGCTTGTATGATAAGCTCAAGGACCTTCCCATCACGTTCGACATCTTTGCGGATGGAAAGATATATACCTTTGACGACCGCTGGGATTACATCGACCGGATGGAGTGCGACGAGCCGACCCGTCGTCAGCTCAAGTCGTTCCGCGTTCGGTATCGTGGGGACTTCGAGCAGCTGATGGGGGAGTGTGGCAACATCTGCCGCATCAACGTCTTCTTTCTTGACGATGAGTCGAAGCGCCGCGTTTGGGGCGTCGTCGATGCCGACCCGGCGCTGCGCCGCGCCTCGTCGCTGCCGTCGAACATCGAGATTACCCACAAAGAAGCCCATAAGGGCGCCGCGCTCGCGTGGCTGTGCGGGCATCTGGGCGTGGACGTTTCGGACGCGGTCGCGTTCGGCGACGGGGACAACGACCTCTCTATGATCCGCGCGGCGGGCGACGGCGTCGCGATGGCCAACGCGATTCCCGAGGTGCTCGCCGCGGCGGACCACGTCACCTCCTCTTGCGACGAGGCCGGAGTTGCCGCCTACCTGGAGCCCATTCTGGTGACCCCCTGTACAAACTAACTCCCACACAGCGGACGCATCTGGGCCGAAAACGGCCGAAATGCGTCCGCTGTGTGGGAGTTAGGCGTTGTGAAGGCTTCACGGCTCAGTGGGCGGCCCGTCGCAAGCGGTCGCGGAGTTTATCCAGTAGGCTCGGCTCCGCCGCCGCGGCTTCGTTCGGCGAGGTGAAGACGTCGCGGTTCAGATGCGCACCCATGGCCTTGACGAGCGCGGCACCGTCCTCCGGGATCAAGGTGACGACCTGCCCCGTATCCGTGTGGACCTCGAGCTCGCGGACATCGCCGCGAAAAACGTCGGCCTCCACGCTCACGATCTCGTCCCAAGCCACGCGCAGCTGCCGCACGCCTTCGGTCGTCTCGAACTCGATGCCGGCGTTCCCGCACAGGACGGCGCCGGGCTTGGGCATGATTGCGCTGGTCAGGCAGTTGCAGCTGATCTTGGCCTCGATAACCTGGTTGAACGCCATGGCCCACGACCTCCTTACTGACGGATGCTCGGCTTCACGCCGGCGGCAAGAAGCGAAGCGATCTCGGTCTCGGTCGCGTTCGAGAGGTCGCCCGAGACCGTGGCCTTGAAGGCCGACGACATCGTGGCGAAGTCCACGAGGAACTGCGGCTCCCAGCGGCTCGTCTCACCGTGGACGATGGCCGCGGCAAAGACGCTGCCGCAGCTGGAAATGTCTGCAAGCGCCACGTGCTGGGGGAGCGAGAGGAACGTTTCTTCGCGCGTGACCTTGGCGCCGCGGATGCGAGCGACATCGTAGCGGTCGATCTGGCGCACGACGAAGCACAGCGAGCGAAGCGAGTAGTCGTTGAGCATCCCGCGCGCCCAGTTGAGGCAGAAGTCAAAGAGGTCGGGCTCCTCGACGCTCGCGTGTTCGATGGAGATGATGTCGTCCTCGGAGGCGACGAGCTCGTCGATGAGGGGCATGAGCTTGCCGATCTTTGCGAGCGCATCCTCGCGCGACCACATGGTCTCGCGGTAGTTGAGGTCCATCACGGTCTTGATCCCGCGCCCTTTGCAGGCGCGCAACGCGTCAAGGCATGCGTGGAACATCTCGTCCGAGATCGCGGGCACGACGCCCGAGAAGAAGAACACCTCGACGCCGTTCAGGATGTGGTCCCAATCGAAGTCATCGCGGCTGGCGTTGGCCATCGAGGTGTCGGAGCGGTCATAGGTGACGACGGTCGGCCGGATGGAGCGCCCGCGCTCGGTGTAGTAGAGGCCCATGCGGTGGTTGGACCGCAGGATACGCGCGGTGTCGATCCCGTAGCGCGCGAGGTTCATGATTGCGTTCGCGCCGAGGCGGTTCTCGGGCACCACGCTCACGAAGGCGACGCTCTGGCCGAGCTGCGCCAACGTGGTCGCGACGACGACCTCGGCGCCGCTGTACGAGATCTCGAGGTTCCTAGCGTCGTCAAGGCGCTCGTGGGCAACGGTGGAGAGTCTGATCAGCGGCTCGCCAAAGCAGAGAATGCCCATGGTTAAACTCCCAGGATAAGCACGAGCGAGGTCATCACGACGACGCCCGCAAGGATTGTCAGTGCGTTCGCCATTCCGGCCAGGCCCTTATCGCCGCCGGCCCACAGGGTGTAGACCGGACCCATCGAAGGCGCCGGCGCCCATGCGAGGACGGCGACGGTCTTGCGGATCACGGGGTCGAAGGGCAGCAGGAACAGCGCGGCCAGCGACAGCGCGGTTGCAAAGACGAAGCGCCAGCTCAGCAGGCGAATCAGTTCAACAACTTTGGCCTTGTTGACCGTGAACCTAATCATAAGGCCAACCATGAACATCGCCAAAAAAGAATTCGCGTTGGCAATGGGATCTATGAGGGTGATGGCCTGTTGGGGGATGCGCAGCCCAAAGAGCCCCATAAGGATGAGGACCACGTAGCAGTCGAACGAAACCGACGAGAAGAGCGCGCGGGCAAACACCTTTGCCCTGTCGCGGAAGCACTGGTAATCGGTGCCGAGCACGCAGGCGCGGATGAGCGCCCAGGTGCCGCCGGTGCACATGAGCGAGTTGCCGGCGTCAAACAGACACGTGGCCACCGCCGCCTGCGCGGGAAAGAAGGCCTGCACGAAGGCGAGGGCGAAGCAGCCGATGTTGAAGCCGGCGACGTTGGACTGCTGCAGGATGCGCTCGTCTTTCGGCTTTCCTGCGTAGACGAAGAGCGAAAGAAAGAAGGGCACGGCGTTCGCGGCGAAGCCGATCGCGATGAGGCACAGAAGCGAGCGGTCGAGCTCGGAAGCCTCGAAGGCGCGGATGATGGCGCAGGGTAGCGTCAGGTTAAAGACGATCTTTGAGATCAGGCGGTCGGCGCCCTCGCCGAACTTGCCGCTGTGGCCTGCTGCCGTGCCTATGAGGATGATGACGACGAAGGACGCGACTTTGGCTAAGACATCGAGCATAACGGGGTGCGGCTCCCAACGTGTGGTCGTAAAAGGGTGAGGGCCGGCTGGCACCGGCCCTCAAAGGAAAGGCACTTATATAGAGGCACTAGTACTTGGGCTTGCGGATGCGGCTGACCTTCTCGGGGTGGAAGCGCTTGACTGCGGCAAGTCCGTCCTGCGCGTTGACGCGGTCGCTGGCCTTCTTGAACTGGATGCGGATCGGCGCGAAACCCATGTCCATGTTTGCCTGGGCGAGGCGCGCCTGGCGGCGGTTGCGGGTCTTGACCCACTCGTCGAAGTCAACGGGGACCGCGCACAGGAAGGTGTCATCCTTGAGCTTAAGCAGGTGCACGTCCGCAATCTGGTCCCAAGGGGTGAAGCCCGAGCCCATGGAGTCGGTGTTGTCGGTGATGCCCTTCTCGTCGATCACGATGGCGTTGCGGCGACGGATGATCTTCGTGATGTTCGAGCCGATAATGAAGGCGGAGACGGGAAGCATGACCCAGCCCATGCCCACCTTCATGATGAGGAGGTTCTCGGCGTAGGGGAGGGGCTGCGTGAGCACGAGGACCGCGCCGAGCAGAAGGCAAACCCCCATAAACAAATAAGAAGCGAGGAGAACGACGTTCGCGTTGATGGCGAGCTTCTCGCCTTCCAGGGCACGGGACATCTATGACTCCTTCCTTAATGCGTGCGGGCGCACGCGAGTGATTGCGTTGGCTGAATCATAGGTAATCGGAGACTTCGTGGCAAAGGGCAACTCGCTAAATATGAAGAGTATATGTGCTAGATTGACGAAACAAAGGTAATGTCAACTGAGACGGGGGTACAAAACGAACAAAACAAGAACAAGAGATGGCGAAGATATGATGAAGCGCCAAAAATGGCAATTCCGCCCCTTAAACCCTGTGTTGGAAATATGATTCAAGCCAACAAACCTCCACAGGAGTAGAACCCGCAAGGGCGGAGGTACTGGCCAGGTTCAGGTTCCGCACACAGAAGGAAAGAAGAGAGGAGAAGGAGAATGGCAGGCAAGAAGTTCATCGTTGGCGTCACCGCTTGTCAGATCGGCATCGCCCACACGTTTATGGCTGCCGAGTCCCTGACGCAGGCCATCGAGGCTCGCGGCTGCGAGGCCAAGATCGAGACCCAGGGCGCGACCGGCGCCGAGAACGTCATCACCGATGAGGACCTCGCTCGTGCCGACGCCGCTATCATCGCGGCCGACGTCAAGATCAAGCAAGGCGAGCGTTTCGACCCCATCCCCACGCTGAGCTGCAAGACCAATGAGGTTATGACGCTGGAGACCGCTCTTGGCGTCGTTGACGAGGTTCTGGAGGCGATTGAGTAACAATGGCTGAGATTAAGCGCAAGAACGCAAAGAAGAAGAGCGCCGGCCGTCAGGCATGGGACGCTGTTCTCACCGGTATTTCGTACATGATCCCGTTCATCGTCGGCGGCGGCGTGCTTTGGGGCATCGCCAAGGCCATGGGCGGCTACAACATCGCGGCCGACATGAAGGCCCTGGTTGCCGACGGCGGCAGCTACAAGGATTACACGCTCGCCATGGTGATCTACTCCATCGGCTCCGCGATCTTCGACGTGTGCGTGCCGGTCATCGGCGCCTATACCGCCTACGCCCTCTCCGATAAGCCCGGCCTCGCCCCCGGCTTCGCTGTCGGCGTCATCTCCAACACCATCAAGGCCGGCTTCCTCGGCGCGGTCGTCGGCGGCATCGTTGCCGGCTACGTCGTGAACTTCCTGAAGGACGCCTCCAAGAAGGTCCCGAGCTCCGTCCAGTCCGTGTTCCCGATCCTGATCATCCCGGTCGTCGGCACCATGGTCACCTCCCTGCTCATGTGGTACGTCATCGGTGTGCCCATCGGCTGGTTCATGACCGCCATCACCTCCCTGCTGACCAACCTCCAGGGCATCGGCGGTGCTGTCTTCGGCGCGGCCATCGGTATCGGCATGTCCACCGACCAGGGCGGCCCGATCTCCAAGGCAGTCGCTCTCGTGGCCAACGGCCTCAACGCCGACGGCATCCTCGGGCCCGCGGCCTGCAAGATGTGCGGCGGCATGCAGAACCCGCTCGGCGTCTGCTTCGCTCAGATCATCGACCGCTTCGCCGGCAAGAAGAAGTTCACCGAGAAGGAGCGCTCCACCACTGTCTCCGGCCTCGTCCTTGCTTGTTGCTACATCCAGGAGTACGTCATCCCGTTCCTGGTCCAGGACACCTGGCGCTGCATCATCCCGTGCATGATCGGTGGCGCTATCTCCGGCGGCCTCTGCGGCTTCTTCGCCCTTGAGTCTGCGGCTGTCCACGGCGGCGTCTTCGTCATCCCGATGATGAGCAACCCGCTCCAGTTCGTCCTGTTCTGGTTCGCCGGCGCTGCCGTCAACGGCATCCTGTACTTCCTCCTCCGCAAGCCCGTCAGCGAGGAAGGCGACATGGCTGGCAACGGCGTCCTCGACCAGCTCCTCGGCTAGTCCCCTGCACGTTCGCTCCGCCAGGGCGGGGAGACTCCACGGCGTGTCTCCCCGCCCTTCTTTGTAAACGCCGTACCCCCGCAACCGCTTTCGGCTGGTCGAAATTAGCTCCCGCCGGCGAGTCAGGCACACAGAAAAGGTTAGGAAGGACTCAGGCATGTATACCTCAATGAAGGAAATTCTCCAGCACGCAAGCGTTAACCACTACGCGGTTCCCGCTCCGAACTGCCCCAGCTACAACATGGTCAAGGCCGCCTGCATGGCAGCCGAGGCAAAGAAGTCCGCGGTCATCCTGGACCTGTCTCCCCGTCAGTTCAAGATGAACGCCACCCCTGAGGTCTGGGCCCCCATGGTCAAGGCCATCGCAGAGCCCCTGAACGTCCCCGTGGCGCTTAACCTCGATCACGGCGCGGAGTTCGAGGACATCTGCCGCTGCATCAAGGCCGGCTTCTCGAGCGTCATGTGCGACGCCTCCAGCCTGCCCTTCGAAGAGAATATCCGCCGCGTCCAGCAGGTCGTGGCTTTTGCCCACTCCCACGGCGCCTCTGTCGAGGCTGAGCTTGGCCACGTCGGCCAGGCTGCCGAGGGTGATGGCCGTTCCGACGACATGTACACCAACGTGGACATGGCCGTCGAGTTCGTCGAGCGCACCGGCTGCGACTGCCTCGCCGTCGCCATCGGCACCGCTCACGGCAAGTACCCCGCCGACTACGTGCCCCGTCTGGACTTCGGTCGCCTCGCCGAGATCAAGGCCGCCCTCGGTCAGAACTACCCGCTCGTGCTCCACGGCGGCTCCGGTGCGGGCGACGAGAACTTCCAGAAGGCCGTTGCCGGCGGCATCAACAAGGTGAACCTGTGGACCGACTACTCCCGCGCCTACGTCGGCGCCGTCCGCGAGTTCCTCGCGGCCAACGCGAGCCCGGACTATATCTTTGTCGCGACCGATGCCGAAGAGAAGGCCTCCAAGTGGCTCGAGCGCTACATGGACCTCTTTGGTTCCGCCGGCCGCTACCAGTTCTCCGACGACAAGATGGAAGAGACGGACTAACACCCATGACGAGGTTCCTCTTCGCATGCGACTCATTCAAGGGCACCATCTCCTCGGCCCGCTCCGCTGAGCTTTTGGCCGAGGAGGCCTCGCCCTTCTTTCCGGACGCGACCTTCGACTCGCTCGAGGTCGCCGACGGCGGGGAGGGGACGGTGGATGCCCTCGTGGCCTCGCTCGGCGGCGAGCGCGTGACGCTTGCCGTGTCCGACCCGCTGGGCCGCCCCGTCGAGGCGAGCTACGGGCTTCTTCCCGGAGGGCTCGCGGTCATCGAGATGGCCGCCGCCTCCGGCCTGCCCCTGCTCTCGCTTGCGGAGAGGGACCCTCGCCTTACCAGCACCTACGGCACCGGCGAGCTGATCGCCGACGCCATCGCGCGCGGCGTGAGCGACATCACGCTTGCCATCGGCGGCTCGGCCACCAACGACTGCGGCATGGGGGCCATGCGCGCCCTCGGCGCCCGCTTCCTCGATGCGACCGGCGCCGAGCTCGCGGGCACCGGCTCTGACCTTGCCCGCGTTGACTCCATCGACCTCTTTGGCATGGACGGGCGCGTGGCTCAGACGAGCTTCCACGTGATGTGCGACGTCGACAACCCGCTCGTCGGGTCTCGCGGCGCCACCTATGTATTCGGCCCCCAGAAGGGCGCCGACCCCGCCTGCGCCGATGAGCTTGAGGCCGGCATGAAAAGCTACGCCGCCGTGCTCGCCGCCGCTTTCGGCACCGATGTCTCCGCCGAGCCCGGCATGGGCGCCGCGGGCGGCCTCGGCGCTGCCGCGCGCCTCTTTCTGGACGCCGAGGTCGTGGGCGGCGTCGACCGCGTGCTCGACCTCGTCGGCTTCGACGAGGCGCTCGCCGGGTGCGACCTTTGTGTGACGGGGGAGGGCCACGCCGACTCCCAGTCCGCCCACGGCAAGGTCGTCTCGGGCGTCGCCGCGCGCTGCCGCAAGGCGGGCGTGCCCTGCGTCGCCGTCGTCGGCGGCATGAGCGCCGACGCGACTGAGCTTATTGGCTGCGGCGTCGACGCGCTCGTTCCCACGGTGATCGACGTCTCCTCCATCGAGGAGGTCCTGGCGTCGGCGGAGGTCAATTTCCGCCTGGCCGCCCAGCGCACATTCGCGCTTCTTTCCATCGGCAAGGGTCTGGGGGTAAAACGATGATCAGCGGCGCTTCTTGCTGGAACCAGTCGGTTCAGCAGGGGATGTCCCTCGTGCGCGTCGGCGACCGCGACGTGTACACCTTCGACGCCGCCGAGCCCACGCTCTACGCGCAGCTCGCCGCCACCGCGGCGAGGACGCCCGATGCCGTGGCCATCGTCGACGACTGGGGTCACCGCATCACGTTCGAGCAGCTCAAGAACTATGCCGATGATCTGGCGGGTTACCTTTGCGCGAACGCGAACGTACGGGCGGGCGACCGCGTGGGCCTGCTCATGCACGCCGACGCCGAGTTCGCCGTCGCCTTCTACGCCATCTCGAAGGCCGGCTGCGCCTGCGTGCCCATCCCGACCAAGTACCGCGAGCCTGAGGTCGCCTCCATCGCGCGCGCTGCCGATCTGAAGGCGCTCGTCATGGGCGAGGAGTTCGAGCCCTGGCGCCAGAGCCTCCCGGTGCGCCCCTCCGAGACCGTCGTCGCGACCAACTGCGAGAAGGGCTTCGGTTTTCCGCAAGCCCAGGGCTTCGCCCCCGTGTGCGAGGCTTGCGGCGGCCCGGACGACGTGGCCATCATGATGTTTACCAGCGGCACCACGTCAGGCGCCAAGGGCGTCATGCTCACGAACCGCAACGTCGTCCACGCCACGATGGTCTACCAGCGCCTCATGGGCACCACACCCGCAGACCGCTGCCTGATCCCGATCCCCATCTACCACGTCACGGGCCTCATCGCGCTTCTTGCCCAGTTCGTGTACGTGGGCGCGACGACCTACCTGCACCGCCTCTTTGACGCGCGGCGCGTGCTCGCCTCCGTTCGCGACGACCAGATCACCTACCTCCACGGGTCGCCGACCTCCTTCGCGGAGCTCTTGCCCCTGCGCGACGAGTTCCCGTCGCTGCCCTCGGTGCGCTGCATGCTCTCGGGCTCTAGCTACGAGCCTGTGGCCACGATGCGCCGCTTCCACGAGTGGATGCCCACCGCGACGTTCCAGGTGGTCTACGGCATGACCGAGACCGCGAGCCCGGCGCTTCTTTTCCCGCTCGACTCGCCGACCTCCGTGTACGCCGGCGCCACCGGCAAGCCGGTCCCCGGCGTCGACGCCAGGATCGTCGACGAGAACGGCGCCGACGTCGCCTGCGGGCAGACCGGCGAGCTCCTCCTGCGCGGCGCCTGCGTGACGGGCAGCTACTTCCGCCACGACGGCGGCGAGATCGAGCCGGACGGCTGGCTTCACACCGGCGACCTCGCCTACGCCAACGACGAGGGCATGGTCTGGGTCGTCGACCGCAAGAAGGACATGATCAACCGCGGTGGCGAGAAGGTCTGGTGCTCGGCCCTGGAGGAGGTCCTCTGCGAGCTCGACGGCGTCTCGGAGGCCTGCGTGGCCGGCATGCCCGACAAGCTTTACGGCGAGGTCCCCGTGGCGGCCATCGTGCGCGCCGCCGGGTCCCATATCTCGGCCGAGGACATCCAGGCCGAGCTCGCGTCCAGGATCGCCCACTTCAAGATTCCTGTCGCCTTCGTCTTTGTGGACAAGATCCCCCAGACGAGGGGCGACAAGCCAAACAGGTCCGCCGTCCGCGACGCGGTCCTCAAAACCCTCGGCTACCAGTCGTAAAGGAAGGAAACCAAGAGCATGGCAGGCAAGTCCCTCAAGGCAAACTTCGTCACCCCGCAGCAGGTCGCGGAAGGCATCGAGGATGGGCAGACCATCTGCACCATCGGCATGACGCTCGTGTCGGCCTCCGAGTCAAACCTCAAGGCCATCGAGGAGCGCTTCCTTTCCACCGGCCACCCGTGCAACCTCACACTGCTGCACTCCTGCGGCCAGTCCGACCGCCAGCGCGGCATCCAGCACCTCGCCCACGAGGGCCTCGTCACGCGCATCATTGGCTCCCACTGGGGCCTCCAGCCTCGCTGGATGGACATGATCGCAAACAACCAGGTCGAGGCCTACTGCCTGCCCCAGGGCCAGATCGCGCAGCTCTACCGCTCGATGGCCTGCGGCCTTCCCGGCAAGATGAGCAAGGTCGGCCTCGGCACCTTCATCGACCCTCGCGTCGAGGGCGGCAAGATGAACGACCGCACCAAGCCCCTGCCCGACATCTCCGAGATCATCGAGATCCACGGCGAGGAGTACATGTTCTACCACGAGGTGCCGATCGACGTCTGCCTCATCCGCGGCACCGTCTGCGACGAGATGGGCAACCTCACCACCACCGACGAGGCCATGAAGCTCGAGGTCTTCAACGCGGTCCTTGCCACCAAGCGCTACGGCGGTAAGGTGGTCGCCCAGGTCCGCGAGGTTGCCGAGACCGGCACCATCAACCCCAAGGACGTCACCGTCCCGGGCGTCTTCATCGACGAGGTCGTGGTCTGCCCCAACCCGGAGGAGGACCACCGCATGACCTCCTCGATCTACTTCGACCCCTCCTACGTGGGCAAGCTCCGCGTCCCCCAGTCCGCCGTCGAGCCCGCGCCCTTCAACGAGCGCAAGTTCATCGCCCGCCGCGGCTGCGAGGAGCTCTACCCGGGCTGCGTCGTCAACCTCGGCACCGGCATCCCCAACGACATGGTCGGCCGCGTCTGCGCCGAGGAGGGCCTCTCGGACAAGGTCATGATCACCGTCGAGAGCGGCATATACGGCGGCGTCCAGCTGGGCGGCATCGACTTCGGCATCGGCCAGAACCTGCTCGCCATGGTCAGCCACCCCGAGCAGTTCGACTACTACGACGGCGCGGGCGTCGACGTGACCTATATGGGCATGGGCGAGCTCGACGGCGACGGCAACGTCAACTCCACAAAGATGGGCCCGCGCTGCGCCGGCGCCGGCGGCTTCGTCGACATCACGCAGAACGCCAAGACCGTCGTCTTCCTCGGCACCTTCACCGCCAAGGGCGCCAAGTACTCCTTCGAGGACGGCAAGCTCACCATCCTGCAGGAGGGCGCCATCAAAAAGATGGTCTCCCACGTCGGCCAGCTCTCGTTCAACGGCCCGGCAGCAAGAAAGAAGGGCCAGCGCGTGGTCGTCGTCACCGAACGCGCCGTGTTCGAGCTCGTGCCTGAGGGCGTCAAGCTGGTCGAGATCGCGCCCGGCATCGACCTCCAGACGCAGGTCCTCGACATGATGGACTTCACGCCCATCGTCGCCGACGACCTCAAGCTCATGGACGCGTCCCTCTTCAACCAGGATGGCCCCTCCGGGCTTCTTTCCGGGTTCGAGGCCAAGTGAGGCGGCGGGACTTCGCCTGCGCAGGCTCCAAGTAGCTACGTAGATTACCCCGGGTCCGACAAGAAGCCTCGGCATCTGGGTTGCACGTTAAAACCAACCGCAGTTCAGACACATCGTTCGAAAGGAACCAAAATGGACGCAATCAAGGTAGCGGTCATCGGCAGCGGTCTTATGGGCGGCGGCATCGCCCAGGCCTGCGCTCAGGCCGGCTTCACCGTGGTCAACATCGACATCGCCCAGGGTCCGCTCGACAAGGCCGAGGCTCTTGTCGGCAAGCTCCTCCAGAAGAAGGTCGACAAGGGCAAGATGAGCGCCGAGGACCGTCAGGCCATCCTCGACCGCCTCTCCTACAGCACCGACTACTCTGAGGTCGCCGGCGCCAAGTTCGTCATCGAGGCCGTCCCCGAGCGCCTCGACTTCAAGCAGTCCACCTTCCAGAAGGTCGACGAGTTCGCCGACGAGGACGCGGTGCTTCTTACCAACACCTCCGGCATCAGCATCGACGAGATCGCCGCCTCCACCAAGCGCCCCGAGTCCGTCCTCGGCCTGCACTTCTTCTATCCCGCCCCGGTCATGAAGCTCGTCGAGATCATCCGCGGCGAGAAGACCTCCGACGAGGCCGCGGTGAAGACCCACGAGTTCGCCGACGCCCTCGGCAAGGTCTCGGTCGACGCCCCCAACACCCCGGGCTTCATCGTCAACCGCGTCATCAACCCCTACGAGAACATGGGCGCCTGGCTCGTGTCCGAGGGCGTCAGCGCCAAGGACGTCGACACGGCCATGAAGCTCGCCTGCAACCACCCGATGGGCCCCTGCGAGCTCATGGACTTCGCCGGCATCGATGTCGTCTACGCCTCGCTGATGAACCTCTACGAGGGCTACGACCACGACGACCTGTATCGTCCGGCCCCCGTGTTCAAGGAGCTCATCGACGCCGGCAACCTCGGCCGCAAGACCGGCAAGGGCTTCTACGACTACTCCGAGTAGCCCCGCCCGAGCGCCGCGCGCTTCTTTGCACCTCACGCCAGCATCCAGCTATCCCTTAGAAGGAGCATTGCCATGAGCAACCGCAAGTTCGAGAACAGCCCCGACGACATCGTCATCGTCTCCGGCGCCCGCACCGCCGTCGCCAAGTTCGGCGGCAGCCTGAAGACCATGTCCGCCATCGACATGGGCTCCATCGTCGTCGCCGAGGCCGTCAAGCGCGCCGGCATCGACCCGGCCGTCGTCGACGAGTGCATCATCGGCCAGGTGGGCGGCTGGGGCCCCAACGGCTTCGTCGCCCGCGCCATCAGCCTGAAGGCCGGCCTGCCCAACGAGACCTGCGCCTACTCCGTCAACCGTCAGTGCGGCTCCGGCCTGCAGTCCATCGCCGACGGCATCATGGAGATCAAGTGCGGCCAGTCCGAGGTCGTCGTTGCCGGCGGCTCCGAGTCCCTCTCGCAGCTCCCGTACTACGTGCCCTCCGCCCGCTGGGGCGCCCGCATGGGCCACAAGCAGTTCGAGGACGGCGTGATCGACATCCTCACCTGGCCGCTCGACATGTCCCACAACGGCATCACCGCCGAGAACGTGGCAAAGAAGTTCAACGTCTCCCGCGAGGAGCAGGACGCCTTCGCCGCCCAGTCCCAGCAGCGCGCCTGCAAGGCCATCGCCGAGGGCGTCTTTAAGGACGAGATCGTCCCCGTCGAGATCCACGGCCGCAAGGGCGCCGTCACCGTCTTCGACACCGACGAGAACCCCCGCGAGGGCGTGACCGCCGAGAGCCTCGCCCGCCTGAAGCCGTGCTTCGTCACCGACGGCACCGGCACCGTCACCGCCGCCAACTCCTCTTCGCTCAACGACGCCGCCGCGGCTGTGGTCATCATGACCCGCGCCAAGGCCGAGGAGCTCGGCTGCACCCCGATGGTCTGCATCCGCGACTTCGCCGTCGCCGGCTACGAGGCCTCCCTCATGGGCTACTCGCCGTACTTCTCCTCCAAGAAGCTCGCCGAGAAGCTCGACCTCGACCTCGCCGCCATCGACTTCTTCGAGATCAACGAGGCCTTCGCCTCCCAGGCCTTCGCGGTCTCCCGCGACCTCGGCCTCGACCCCGAGAAGGTCAACATCTACGGCGGCGGCATCTCCATCGGCCACCCCATCGGCGCCACCGGCACCATCCTCGCCATCAAGTGCGCCTACGAGCTCGCCGAGCGTCACCCCGAGAAGCAGGACGCCATGGTGTCCATGTGCATCGGCGGCGGCCAGGGCATCTCGATGTACTTCACCAAGGAGTAGGGCACTTCTTTCCCAGTCAATCCGTTACGAAAGGAAACGCCAGCAATGGTCAACTTTGAGTATCTCGTTCCCACCAAGATGGTCTTCGGCAAGGGCACCGAGGAGGAGGCCGGCCGCCTGATCAAGGAGTTCGGCGGCCACAAGGCCCTGATCCACTGGGGCGGCGACTACGTGCGCACCACCGGCCTGCTCGAGCGCATCGAGCGCGGCCTTGAGGCCGAGGGCATCGAGTACGTCGAGATGGACGGCGTCGTGCCCAACCCGCGCCTCTCGCTCGTCAAGCAGGGTGTCGAGCTGTGCAAGAAGGAGGGCGTCGACTTCGTCCTCGCCATCGGCGGCGGCTCCGCCATCGACTCCTCCAAGGCCATCGCCTACGGCCTGGCCAACGACTTCGAGCTCGAGGACCTCTTCCTCGGCAAGGTGAGCACCGATAAGATCGCAAAGATCGGCGCCATCTCCACCCTGGCCGGCACCGGCTCGGAGACCTCGAACTCCACCGTCATCAACATCGACACCATGGGCGAGACCATGCTCAAGCGCTCCTACAACCACGAGTGCGCCCGCCCGCTGTTCGCCATCCTGAACCCCGAGCTCACCTACTCGCTGCCCGCGTTCCAGACCGCTGCGCCGGGCGCCGACATCATGATGCACACCATGGAGCGCTACTTCACCACCGAGCAGCACGTTGAGCTCTCCGACGAGCTGGCCGAGGGCCTCATGCGCACCGTCAAGACCTTCGTCCCCGAGGCGCTTGCCAACCCGACGAGCTACGCCGCCCGCGCCAACCTGCTGCTGGCAGGCGCCAAGTCCCACGACGGCTTGACCGGCCTCGGCCGCGTCGGCGACTTCGCGTGCCACGCCATCGAGCACGAGATCGGCGCCATGTTCGACGTCGCCCACGGCGCCGGCCTGACCGCCATCTGGTCCAGCTGGGCCAAGTACGTCATCGACGTCGACCCCGAGCGCTTCGCTCAGTTCGCCGTCAACGTCTGGGGCGTCCAGAACAACTTCCACGACCCCAAGGAGACCGGCCTTCGTGGCATCGAGGCCTGGGACGAGTGGTGCCACTCCATCAACCTGCCCACCAGCCTCTCTGAGCTCGGCATCGAGCCGACCGACGAGCAGATCCACGAGATGGCTCAGGGCGCCGTCGACGCCCGCGGCGGCGACCACGCCGGCGCGTTCAAGTTCCTCTACGTCGAGGACATCGAGAACATCCTCAAGGCTGCCCGCTAAGTTTTTCCGCCTTTAGGCGATGCCGGGGCGCGCGGTGCCCTCCCACGCCGCGCGCCCCGTCGTTTTTTTGCCCGCAACGCCCGCGCCGAGTCCGGCGTCTAGGGGATGATGATGCTCGACAAGAAAAGAAATAAACTCCTGGTGGTGTCCACGGCCCTGCTGCTGTTCTTAGGCCTGATCTATGCCTACTCCGTCCTGCTCGCGCCGCTCAAGGTCGAGTTCGGCTGGTCCGTCGCGCAGATGACGCTCGTCTTTGCGCTGTCTATCTGCTCGTTCACGCTGGGCAGCCTTGCCGTGGGGCCCTTGGTCCGCGCAAAGAAGAACGCGGCGGCGCTTCTTGCCGGCGCGGCCATGCTCACGGTGGGCTTCCTGGGCACTGCGGCCGCCTCGGGTACCGCGGCGCTCTACATGGCCTATGCCGCCTACGGTGTTGTGGCGAGCTTCGGCATCGGTTGGGTCTACAACGTGGTCATCCCTATGGTGACCTCGTGGTTCCCCGACAAATGCGGCTTTGCCCAGGGCGTGTGCCTCATGGGCTTCGGCGCCGGCGGGTTCGTTCTGGGGCCCGTGGCCACGCAGCTCTACTCCGTCCTGCCGTGGCGGGCGGCCCTCGTGGGCCTCGCCGTTGTCTTTGCCGCGCTCGTGGCGGGAAGCGCCGCCGCGCTCAAGTCGCCCGGCGATGCGGAGGCCGCAGAGCTGGCGGCGGGCGCGGGCGACGCGAGCACGGAGGTCGCCGACGACCGCTTCGTGTCCACGGGGCAGATGCTGCGGACGACGACGTTTTGGCTGCTCTACGCGTTTTTGTTCATGCTCGGCAGCATCGGCATGGGCATCACCGGCATCGGCCGCGAGCTGCCGCTCTCGCTCGGCGCGAGCGACCTGGCCGCCGCCGTGGTCATCGGCTTCGTCAACGTGGGCAGCGGCGTCGGCCGCCTTTCGTGCGGCATCGCGCTCGATAAGCTCGGCCGTGGCCGTACCATGCGGATCATCGGCTTCGGCGGCACCGCGGCGACGGTCGTCATGATTGCGTCGCTTCTATCCGGCAGCCTGGCCGTCCAAGCCGCGGCCTGTCTGCTCACCGGCATGAGCTGGGGAGCCGCCGTGGTCACCATGCCGTTCGTCTCGCGCACCGAGTGGGGGCAGGCGAACATGGCGCAGAACATGGCCATGGTGAACACCTACAGCATTTTCGCCTCGCTCGCCGGTTCGTTCGGCGCGGGAATGCTGTACGGGGTCTGCGGTTCGTTCCTCCCCGTTCTGGGGATAATGACCGCGCTCGGCGTCGCGAGCGTGCTGCTCGCAGACAAACTGAAGTAACGGCCGGGCCGCCGAGCCCGGGCTGTTAGATACAACGTTGTGAGTATTCACAGAGAGGGGAGTCCCATGAGCGACTTCGTCAAGGAAGAGAACGTCTTTGTCGGCCAGAGCGCGCAGAGCCGCGAGGAGGTTCTCCGCTTCCTCGCCGACCGTGCGGGCGAGCTGGGCATCACAGCCGATCCCGATGCCGTCTACCAGGCGTTTCTCGACCGTGAGGACATGGGCGAGACGGGCATGACCGACGGTTTCGCCGTGCCGCACGCAAAGAGCGCCGCCATCGACCACGCTGCCGTCATCGTCTTCAAGAACGACCACGCGCTCGATTGGCCGAGCTTCGACAACAAACCGGTCGATATTTGCCTGGCGCTGCTCGTCCCCGACGTCGAGGCCGGCACGACCCACATCAAGCTGCTGTCCAAGACCGCCGTCCTGCTGATGCGTGAGCAGTTCAAGACCCTCCTGCGCACCTCCGACGACCGCAAGGCCATCGCCGACGCCATCAACGCCGGTATCGAGTCGTAAGGGTTCTCCCGGACCTTTTTTCCATTCGGGCCGCCCCCGGATGATCTAACTCCCACACAGCGGACGCATCTGGGCCGAAAATGGCCGAAATGCGTCCGCTGTGTGGGAGTTAGGCGTTGTGAGGGCTTGGCGGGGCGGTGCGCGGCGGGCAAGAAGGACCCGCGGGGCCGCGCACCCGCTCGCCGCGGTAGAATCGAGGGGATTGATCCGCGGCAAAGAAAGGCCACCCAGATGAGCGACGTCCTCGAGCGTTTCCTGCGCTACGTGCAGGTTGATTCCCAGTCCGACCCCGACAACGAGCAGGAGACGCCCTCCACGCCGCGCCAGCACGAGATGGCCCGCGTGCTCGGTGAGGAGCTCTCCGCCATCGGCCTCCAGGATGTCTCGGTCGACGAGCACGCCTACGTGACGGCCACGCTGCCGGCGTCGGCGGGCGCCGAGGACGCCCCCGCGCTCATGCTCTGCGCCCACATCGACACCGCGCCCGATGCCCCGGCCGCCGGCGTGAAGCCGCGCGTCGTCCGCTACGAGGGCGGCCCGCTCGTTGCCGGCGTCGTCGACGGCGCGCCCGTGCAGACCACACCCGCCCAGGTTCCCGACCTGGCCAAGTTCGTCGGCCAGGACATCGTGGTCACCGACGGCACGACGCTTCTGGGCGCGGACGACAAGGCCGGCGTGGCCGAGATCTGCGCGCTTCTTGCCCGCTTGGCGGCGGACCCCGAGCTCGTGCACCCCACCATCAAGGTCGCCTTCGTGCCCGACGAGGAGATCGGCCATGGCGCCGGCCTTTTGGATCTCGACGAGCTCGGCGCGGCGTACGGCTACACCGTCGACGGCGAGACCCTGGGCGAGTTCAACTACGAGTGCTTCAGCGCGTGCGAGGCGACGGTCCGCGTGCGCGGCGTGATGGTCCACCCCGGCAGCGCCAAGGACGTGATGGTCAACGCCATCACCGTCGCCTCCGAGTTCGAGCAGCTCGTGCCCGCGTGGGAGCGCCCCGAGCACACCTGCGGCCGCGAGGGCTTCTATCACCCGACCGACATCGAGGGCTCCGCGTCCGAGGTCACCTTGAAGTACATTCTGCGCGACTTCGACGCGGATAAGTTCGCTGCGCGCCAGACCACGTTCCACCAGATCGCCGAGCTGCTCAACGGCCGCTACGGCGAGGGAACGGTGACGGTTGAGGTTCGCCAGCAGTACCGCAACATGGCCGAGCACTTCGAGGGCAAGGAGTTCCTCATCGACAACGCGCTCGAGGCCAACCGCGAGGCGGGCCTTGCGCCCTCCATCGTGGCGGTGCGCGGCGGCACCGACGGCGCACAGCTCACCTTCCGCGGCCTGCCGTGCCCGAACCTCGCCACCGGCGGTTACAACGCGCACTCCGTCCGAGAGTTCATCCCCGTGGCGAGCATGGAGGCCACTGTGGACATGCTCGTACGCCTTGTGGCCAAGTTCGCGGTCGCGCAGGGGGCGTAGGCGCGTGAACTACTTTACGCTCAGCATCCTCGCCGTGTTGCCCGGTTCGGCCGCCGCGCTCTTCGAGCGCGCCGGGGCTCCGATGCGGCTTGCTGAGCGCCACCACAGCCACCACGACACCTACCTTGCGCCGCCCGACTTTTTACGTTCGCTCGCCGTGGCGATGCTGCTCGTCGGGTGTCTTGGGGTGCTTCTGGGCACGTTCTGCGGCGTGGGCCTCTTTGACTCAGACATGATTTGCGTGCTGGCGTTTGCGGACGCGTTCGCGTGGATGGCGCTCGTATTGTGGCTCATGATGGCGCGCTACAAGGTCTCGCTGTTCGAGGACCGCGGGGTGATCGTGCCTCTGGTCGGCCGCAGCATCTGCTTCTTTTACTCCGACATCGCCTCGATGAGGTGGAGCGGCCCGCGGCGCGCCTCCGGCTACCGTGACCTCGCGATCACCGACATCGACGGACGCAGGTACAAGATCAAGGGCATCGTCGACATCGAGCAGGTCCTTCTTCACGTGGACCGCTTCGACGTCCTCGAGCCGCTCGGCGTCGGCGGGCCTGACTTCACCGAGATGAAGCGCAAGCCTTGGCAGCCGTTCGCGCGCGACGCGCGCGGCAAGAAGGAAAAAGAGGAACAAGTTGATTAAGCTCGCTCTTTCCGATATGGACAACACGCTGGTTCCCCTCGGTGCGCGCGGCGCGAGCCCCCGCACGCTGGAGGCCATCCACGCGGCGATGGACGCCGGGGTGCTCTTTGGGCCCTCGACGGGCCGCGACACCGTGGAGCTCATGAGGCTGTTCCGCGCGGACGAGTCGTGCTTCCAGACCGGCGTCCTTTCCAACGGCAAGCGCGTGCGCGCACGGGGAACTACGGTCTCGCTCACGTTGATCCCGCACGACGGGTTGGTGGCGATAGCGCGTGCGGTTGCGGATACCACTATGTTCCTCGTGTGCTACCCGGCGGAGTCGAACCTGCTCAACCCGGCCTACGTTGTGGGCGCCCCCTCCGAGGAGGTCCTCAACCGCTACGAGGCGCGCGTCAAGTTCGTCGGCGGCATGGTCGACGAGGTGCCCGACGTGGACTTCGTGGCGGCCACCATCGCGTGCCCCGACGGGCCCGAGCAGATGGAGGAAGCGCGCCGCATCGTAGCGGAAAAGGTGCCTGAGCTGCGCATCGTCTCGCCCATCCCGGGATGGTTCGACATCATGCCGCAAGGCGTGAGCAAGGCGCGCGGGCTTCACGAGCTGCTCGATGCCACGGGGATCGGCATCGACGAGGTCGTCGTCTTTGGCGACGCCGAGAACGACCTCGAGATCCTGCGAGAGGTCCCGTACTCGGTGGCCGTCGCCAACGCGACGCCCGAGGTCGCGGCGACCGCGAACTACCACATCGGCGCATGCGCGGACGAGGGCGTGGCCGACGCGCTCTTCGAGATTGCGCGCGCCGCGAGGACCGGCCAGATGCCGGCCTTCCTCCAGGGGTAGAGCGTTATGGAGAAACCGCATCTGACCAGGAGATCGTTTATTGGAATGGGCGTTGGCGCGCTTGCTGTGGGCGCAGGAGCGGCTCTTGGCGTGACGCGCTGCTCGGCGAGCGACGCCGAGGTGCCGTCGGAGCCAAAGGTCGGCGACGCGGCGTCCGGTTCCGGTTCGGGTGCGAGCGCGGATGCCAAGGTTGGCGGCAAGCTCGTCATGTACACGTGTTGCGATGAGGCTCTGATCAACGCTTTCGTTCCCGGCTTCATGCAGGAAACGGGCGTCGTGGTCGATGTGGTGCGCAAGAGCGCGGCGGAGTGCCGCGACGACGTGGCGGCCGAGGTCGCCGCGGGCCGCGTGATCGCCGACGTGGTGTGGGGCGGCGACGAGGACTGGTACTCGGCGGGGGAGGCGTGCTTCGAGAAGTACTTCTCGTCCGAGAACACCGGCGTGCTTGATGAGTGCCGCAACACCGACGGTTACGTGACCCCCGCGACGCGCGAGGTGTGCGCCATTGCGGTGAACTCCGCGAAGGCGGCAGAGCTCGGGGTGGAGATCTCCGGCTACGGAGACCTGCTCGACGAGCGGCTTGCCGGGCTCGTGGCCGCGGCAGACCCGCAGACGGATGCTGCGGGCAAGTCCACTCGCGAGGCGGTGCGTGAGGTGGGCAATCTGCTGCCGGCGTTCGTGACCACGGCGGAGGACGGCAGCGTCGTGCCGGGCGGTGACGCGTTCCTCGCGGCGATGGACGCGCAGACAGGCGGAAATGTGCGCGCCACCAGCGAAGACGTGCTCGAGGACGTGCTCTCCGGCGAGGCCGTGGCAGGCCTTGTGTACGAGCAAGCCGCCGCGGCGATGGCCGACCTCACGGGCGAGGTCGAGGTCGTGCTTCCGCGCGAGGGCTGCCTCGTTGCGCACGGGTGCACGGCTATCGCACGCGGGGCGACGAACCTTGCGCAGGCCCGCGCTTGGGTTGACTTCGCGTGCGGCGAGAACGCGCAGCGTGCTGCCGCCGGCAAGGTGCGCCTGCGCAGCGTCCGCGACGGCATCGGCGAGAAGGACGACTTTGCAAAGCTCGTCGACGGGGGGTAGGGTGGCCGATTTGTGGAGAACCCTTCACATCGTTGACTCCGACCGAGACTGCGCGTATAGTTCTTTCTTGCGCAAACGCGCTCGCAGATATTGCGGGGTGGAGCAGTCTGGTAGCTCGTCGGGCTCATAACCCGAAGGTCGTAGGTTCAAATCCTGCCCCCGCGACCATAAACTTGCTGGTAGGGACCCATTCGGGTCCCTACTTTTTTATCTCGACATACCCCTGCGGGACAATTTCGGGACAAAACTGGGACAAAAGGGACGGGGGATTTTGTCCCAAATTAGGACGTGCGCCAAGCATGACATCTGGAACCCCTGGCACGGCTGCGCGAGAAATGGGGAGCGTCAGTAAAGCGGTACCCGCGCTGCGCCAGAATCGCCGACCGTCGGTACTGACACTCCTCGATTCCCGCGCAGGCGGCGGTAAGAAGGGCTTCTTTTCACCAGAATCCGGGAGCATCGGTACCGACGCTCCCGGTTTACCTCGCAGCTCAAAGGCCCGTTTACCGACGGTCCCGAATTCCCGCGCGGGCCATTGACCGCGCGCGTATCGTCATCGGCGCAAAGCCCCGCCGGTCCTCTCTTTATGCTATTTCTTCCCAGGCAAACGCCGCGCCAGGTAATTGGTCGGCGCAGAGACGTCGATGCCCACCAGCGAGTGCCCCATCCAGAGGAACACGGCGAGCACCAAAAGAGGGACAAGACACGAGGTCACGATCATAACGATGGCGCCTTCAATCAGATTCGTAACTTGTTCGACCACGCCGTCGGTCACGCTCTTGACGCTATCCTTCAGGTTCGAGACGAGCTGTGCGGCGCCGCTGGCGATGCTGTCCCAGAAGTTCTTGTTCTCCTGGCTCTCGCCGCCTGTGGGCTCGCTTTCTTCGGTGCTTCCCCCGGCGTTTTCTCCTGACTCCGCCTGCGAAATGCTTATCTGGTAGGTCTCGTCGATGCGCTGTGTGACCCATACGCTCGCCGGCACCACTGCCACAGCGATGATGCCAACAAGGAGTATGCGGACGCCCAGAATGAACAGCGTGTGCCCGGTGCTCAGACGGCCGTGCGCGAGGAGCGAGGCGGCAAGAAGCACGAAAGCGGCGGGTCCAAGCACGCCAAACGATAGGAAACCCAAGATTGTGAGCAGGTACTTCTCGAGGTAGAGCACCGCGAGCACGATTCCCAGGTTGCCGGAGAGCTGGGTAAGCTGCTCTGCCACGGGGGTACCGGTGTCGTCGGGGAGGGCCGAGATGGCGGCTGAAAGCGCGATGGTTGAGGTGGTGAGCGCCAGCACGTTGTCCTTCTTGGCGTCGATCACCTCAATGGTGCCGCTCCAGGTTTCGACGTTCTCAAAATGCGGGCGCCCGACAAACTCCGAAAGAAGGGCGGCGATGATCAGGAGGGCAACAATGCCGAACTTCAACAGCGGGCGTTCACAGATCCAGTCGGAAATGCTCGGCTGGGGCTCGGATTGCAGGGCCACATCGACGTATGAAACAGCGGAGGCGATGTCCCCGCGGCTCTTTTGACTTGGTGCTATTTGCTGCATGGCACGCCTCCTGCAAACGTGGTCATTGGGCTGCCCAAATTGTAGAAGCAGCGCGCCTTGCTCTTTTCGGGATGTTGCTTGTCCGACCTGGCTCTTAACCTATTTGGCAGGCGATTCGAGCGGGACACCCCTGCTGCATTGCCGATTAAATGCAGCGTCGTGGACAACGGCGCCTGTTCCTTTGACAGCAAGAAGAAAGCTGCTCACTTGGAAAGCTCGTCGAAGACGTCGGCGTACTCGTCCATGAAGTCGACGGCTACGGCAACCATATCGGGCTTGGCGATTCCGGCTGCCGGCGAAATTGTGACCCATGGGCGGTTGTTGCGCAGCACCGGTACGGGCTTGCCGGTGCGGTTGACCTCGGCTGTTACGCGAGTGAAGCTATCCTTGGCCTCCGCAAGGCCGATGGCGGCTGCGTTCATGCTGCGCCCCTCCCTTAGATGTCTAGGGTTATGGCCAGAGTCATAGCTAGATTAATTTGACGATCAAGATGAAGTCGCAGGCAGATTTTCATCGACCTTAATCGATGTATTCGAACTGGACGGTGAAGTCATCGCCGCAGGTTTTGCCAACAGATTCGGCCCATCGCTTCAAGATCTTCTCAGCATTTTCCGTCGCCTGGTTGATCATTGACGTGTCGCTCGCAGCCTTGTTCCGAAAATCTTCTTGGGCAATGCGGGTCATCTCTTGTTCGTCTTCATCGGTGAAATCGGTGAAGAAGCCCGTTTTAACGATGAGCTTATCCATCTTGATGATTTTCGGATCTCCGACTAGCGTTGCACGGGGCATTTTTATAGTGATCACGTTTCCCTCTCGCAAGGTTGCGACCTTGCTGGCATCAATTCCGAAATATGCCCTTCCGTCAAACTCACGCCACGCTTTTTTGTAGCCGTGCTTCCAGATTCCCGTCAAGCCTTCGTCCGCTTCGTAGGTGAACTTAGCGACTTGGTGATAACGCGCCTCGATCGTGGTGAGCTCCGCGACCTCATTGATGCCGCTCAGGTCTGCCTCCTGCTGGGTGGCTTCCGCCTCTGCGGCTTGTTCGCTTTGCTGCTGGTTTTGCACCGTGCACGCAAAGATGCCGCCGATTGCAAGGGCGGCGGCGCACGCGATGGCAACGAACGTGGCTACTAGTATCTTTTTCATGACTGCCTCACCTACCAAGAGATCCTGTAGCCGTTCCCGTCAAGGGTTGGGCTGATCAACGCATCAATTGTCTTTCTTAAACTTGCCTGGCCGCATGTGATGAGCGTTTGGTTGTCCGCGGCGTCAGCTTTTGCGTCTGCCTCACAGAGGTTAAGGGCTTCGTCGAGCTCGACGCCAGGATTATCCTCAAAGTAGCTGATTGAGCTAGCTGATGGGATATCGACTTCTATTTGCTGGTCGGGCAGGGATGGGGTAACGGTTTTGTTCTCTTCATCAATAATAAAGTCAATCTCATTGGTGTTGACGTAAGCGAAGATGGACGTTTCGTAATAGATATGGCAGATTTCCTCGCCCTTATCGTTGGTCTTTACCGCTAAGCCCTCGTATGGAACGGTCGCGTCAATGAGCTTGCCGATGCTGACGGCGTTCCTAAGGGATGTTTTGTTTACGGTGACGGGGGTCTTATTGGCGTTACGCTCTGCGGGTTGGGTGACGTATTTGTCCACAAGGCCCGAGATGAACGATATGCCGTTGGATGTTAGATCGGCGGCTTTTGGTGCGACCAAGAGCACAATAACAAAAATGATGGCTATGCCTGATAAAAGAGGTAACCTTGCAAGAAACTTTAGGGCGCTCGTGATAACGCTTGCCATTGCGCCGAAGACACCGGTAATTGAGCGAACGGACTCGGCGAAGCTCACCGGTCCTCCTCCGTGCTCAACCCGCTAGCCTCGCTCTCCTGCTGTGCCGTTTTAAGGTGGCTTGCCGCGGCCTTCTTTGCTTCATTCGCAGTCTTGCGTTCTTGCTTGGCGCGTTTCATACGTTGACGGGGGCCATAGATGTCTCCAGCGCCCAGAGGCTTGAGTTCGGGCTCGATGTCATCGGCTTCTTCAGCCTCGTAAATGGGGTCATTGTTGAGTCTTCCAGCTGGGCGTATTTGATCATCCATTTGAATTGCTTCCGAGTTGAGCGGTTATCAAGAAGTTCTGTCTAAGTATGGGGGTACATGACGTGCCGTGCGGGTAATTTCGGTCAAAGGAGCGCTGTCCAGCTGGGCGCCGCTGTTCGCCGCTTCCGGAGGAGCAAAGTTCTCGCGGCGGTCTGCAGCCCATAAAAAATGCCCGGACCGACTCAGCTCGCGGCTGAATCAGGCCGGGCGACTACGTTTCGGACAGTTCTGGATCTCCCGGACCTACTCCACCACGTTCCCCTCGGCGTCGTAGCGGTAGAACCCCTCGCCCACGGCGATGCCGGTCTTGCCCGCGTCGACGTAGCCCTTGAGCAGCGCGACAATCTTGCCCGCGACGGAGTCGGGATCGTCGGCGCCCGGCTGCATGCCCATGATGTGCAGCGCCAGGGGCAGGCCGACCTTGTCGAGCTTGCGGAACGGCGTCTGGTCGGGCGTGGCGCCGGTGTCGAGCTCCCAGCACAGATCGACGGTTGCGGGGTCCGAGACGCCCGTGGCCACGAGCTGCAGCGCGGCGCGGAACCAGGGGATGAGCAGCGTGTTGAGGATGTAGCCCGGCTGCTCCTTGTTGAGCTTGAGCGGAATCATGCCGATGGCGTAGGAGAACTTGTCCGCCAGCTCGAACGACTCGTCGCTCGTGCGGTCGTGGCGCATGAGCTCCGTGAGGTTGTTGCGCCAAATCTGGTTGGCAAAGTGCAGCGTCATGTAGCGGTCGGGGCGCCCGGTCGCGTCGGCGAAGGTGCTGGGGAGGAACGTCGAGGAGTCGGTCAAAAGCAGCGTCTTCTGTGGCATGACGTCGGCGATCGCCTCGTAGAGCGCGGTCTTCTGTGCCGGGTCCTCGTTGATGCACTCGATCACGATATCCGCGTCGCCGAACGCCTCCTGGACGTCGGTGGTAAGAAGGACTTTCGGCAGGCGCTCCTCCGCGGCGGCCTTGAGCTCGTCGATGCCCTCGGGCGCAAGGTCGCGCTCGTCGGAAAGCCCGCGGCAGTACTGGGCGGGGTCCGCCTTCCAGGCGTCGAGCGCGGCGACGATCTGCTTCTTCACGCTCTCCAGGCGCGGCTTCGCGCGCTCGATCGAGGCCTCACTGCGCAGCCACACGGTGGTCTCGAAGCCCTTGTACGCGACCATCGAGGCAATCTGGCTGCCCTCGGTGCCGCACCCCGCGATAGTAACCTTCTTGACGTCCTTGATGTCCACGATGGAACCGCCTTTCACTTTGGATAACGCCACGCAAGACGTTATAGCGTGCCGGCGGGGGAGGAAGGACGTCCGATCCGCCAGCGGTGGGTTTGGGTTGTTTTTCGTGGGGAGGGGGTGCCGTGTGTGGGTGCGGGAATCGGGGAGTGTCGGTAAAGCGAGTGCCGCGCTGCGCGGGAAACCGGGACCGTCGGTAAGGCAGACGCCGCGCCGCGCCAGAATCGCTGACCGTCGGTACCGACGCTCCCCAATTCCCGCGCAGAACATGGCAAGAAGGGCTTCTTTTCACCAGAATCCGGGACCGTCGGTACCGACGCTCCCGGATTTCCGCGCAGTCCGACGGCTCATTTACCGATGCTCCTGGATTCTCGCGCAAGCCTAGGTCAATCGCATCGTCGCCGAATGGGCAAAGATGCCTGCCGCCGTCCGCTACCCAAGCCGATGCCTGCGCAGCTTCTTGAGGTAGTTCTGCCTGAAGTCCTTTCATGATCCGAGAAAACGCTCCTCGGTTGACCCCGCCTGATTGCGCTCATATCGAATGGCAGCAAGCTCAATGCCACAGATGTAATCCGCAACCTGGAAGAGACGGTATCTATTCGGCTTGATGTTGCGATATACAACGGCGTCCTCGAAGAGCGCCGCGCTTATTGCTCCGTGAACGGATGTGCTGACGATGCTCTGGCCGTTATCGTAATAGACTTTGACGACATCGAATTCTTGAAAGAATACAAGGTTGTCTCGTATGAGCCGTTCGATGTCGCGCTGCATTTTGGCTTGTAGGTCGGCGGTATTGGAAAATCGTCTTTTTTCATAGGAGAGACACACGTACTTGAAGGGAAGCCTCTCGACAAAGTATCGAAAACGGCTTAGAAGCCTCTTCCTCGTTGAATAGCCCATGGAATCGAATGGGGCGTGGCCGCGCAGAACAGGCGTGAAGTGGAACGTGTCCTTTGGTAGGTTGCTGGCTGTGCAGGCTTGTTCGTAGCTGCTGAGCCAAGAGTCGATGTCATCGGACTGGTTGTGGAAGACAAGGGTCAGGAGATAGTATTCGGAACCGGTGCCGATATCGCCGGACTCGTCGATAAATACCGAAAGCTCTCTCACGGGCCTGCCTCCTTAATAAAAAGAGCCGGGGGAAACCCCCCGTGAACTGCCTCCCATTTCTTGGACAGGGAAATAAAAGTCCGAGGAAAGGGAGG
>ERZ507026.66-NODE-66-length-82823-cov-5.768691_pt1 | contig 82823 bp, 86 predicted proteins | sample MGYA00512876_ERZ507026 | MGnify/ENA metagenome assembly ERZ507026 | reverse complement strand
TTTCCTAACATTGTAACTTCTTTTTCTACTAAGAATCCTAATCCATTTTCTTTAAGGTTTGTAGGAATACCAACAGTAGAAGCATGAGCACGGTGAACAGATCCAAATGCATCTTCTACAAAGATATCACCTAAGCTAGCCCAGTATGCACCTAATTCAGGATCATTTTTACTTTCGCCTTTTTCGTAACGTGTATTTTGCATCAATACGATTTCACCATCTTGTAATGCATTAACAGCGTTTTCTAAAACTTCTCCACGAGTAGCTGGGCAGAAAGTTACTTTTGTATCTGGTAACAATTCTTGTAAACGTACAGCTACACATTCCAAATTGTTTTTAGCTTTGTCTTCTTCAGTCTTAACTTTTCCTAAGTGAGACATTAAAAGTACCTTAGCTTTGTGTTCTACTAAGTATTTAATTGTAGGCAAAGCCATTACGATACGGTTATCATCCGTGATAACGCCATCTTGTCTAGGGACGTTAAAATCGCAACGTACAATGACCTTTTTTCCAGCAACGTCAAGATCTTTTACAGTTCTTTTTGTCATAATATTTCCTCCTACTGTACAATAACGCAACCAAATTATATCACTACCGTTTTTAATTGACTAGTTAGAACTTTCACAAAAACAAAGAAAAAGAATAGCTTTTTAAGCTATTCTATGTTGGGTTAAACGAATACACCAAGCAATGTCAACAAAACTCACTACGACAAGCAATCCATCTAAGATTGGGCTTAAACATAAATGATGATGCATCAACCATGCATAGCCAATAATTTCAAAGATTGTAATGCACGCAAAGAGTATGTTCACAAAAATTAATCCCCTATAAAATTTCATGATCCCCTATGCCTTTCTGTGTCTTTAAATTAGCACAAAATCAAGGCTTTGTGAATGAAAAATCTTACAAATTTACAAGCTAGACAGAGCGCCGAACGATGCCATAATAAACCTTCGAAGTTAAGAAATAAATCAAGGCATAAATCAAGGCAAAAACCGCAAAACATGCAACGATTACTTTGATATATAGAAGGGAATCGGAAACAAACATTAAGTGCAACAATTTCTCAATCAATGGATACGCAAAAGCTACATGCATACCGGCTACCAATAGGGGCATAAAGAAGACCGTTAACACCTGAGAATGAATAGCTTTCTTCACATCCTTATGCTCCAATCCAACTTTCTGCATAATTTCAAACCGTTCTTTATCCTCATAGCCTTCGGTAATCTGTTTATAATACATAATTAGGATTGTAGCCATGATGAATAAAATACTCAAGAAAATTCCAATAAATAAGAAGCCACCATACATTCCAATTAAACCCTTGGCCTTTTCACTACGTGATTCCCAAAGAAATGACTGAAACAAAGGATCCTTTGTCTTTTTCATCTTTTGAACCACCGAAGCATCTTTACCGTCACAATCGAAAGCATATAGAGCTTGTAAGCGTGATGCATTTTTTCCATATGTATGCATTTCATCCTGCTCCATTTTTTGTAAAGTATCCGCATTATTTACGATAATATATATGGTATCCACTACATCCGCCATAGGATTGGAATGGCTTTCATCCAGTTTTAAATGCGATAATTGTTTTTTGATTGTATAGTCTTTCCCAAATAAAGAAAGCGATTGATTCTCTAAAGAAACCTGCTTGGAATAAACATATATTTCATTGGGTTTAAGGGTTTGATGAAAGTTCTCCGTCTTTTTGATTTCATCATAAGGAACACAAATGAAAGATTCAGCTTTACTGATGGCATTCATGCCTTCTTGCTGAAAGTCTGTTGCTAATACACCATCTTGCAAATAACCCGAAAAGGTTAAACTGTGATAGGCCAAAACATGTTGTGGTTGTACGTCGTTCTGGATCAGTTTCTCCGTTAAATCATTAAAGCTACGATTCCAGTTTTCCTTATAAGCTGTCGCCACGACTTCTCTAGGCCATTGTGTCTTTACTACTTCACTCATACTAAACCACATGCACAATGTCGTAGATAACATAACAAGTACCATCGTAGACAAGATGCAAATATTGGCAAGACCTACCGCATTCTGTTTCATGCGATACATCATGCTGGAAACACTGATAAAATGATTGGTCTTATAGTAATAGTGCTTATTCTTTTTTAAAAGTTTTAATACTGCAATCGAGATTGTTGTAAACAAAATATAGGTTCCAATAATCACCAAAAGAACAGCTACAAAGAATAATAAAAAGGCCGAAAGGGGGTTTTTGGTTGTAACGGATAAGTAATACCCAATTCCTAAACAAAATAAGCCAACAAAGGATAAGAACCATCTAGCCTTCGGTTCTTTTTCCCCCATATGTTCCGCATGTAAGAGCTCAATCGGACTGGATATATGCATACGAACCATGGAATAGATATAGATCAATAAATAAATCAAACTAAATGTCACTAAACAAACTTTCAGTGCTTTAAAAGAAAAATAAAATCCAAGGGTTACTTTTATGCCTAGGATTCTTTCAATCAATAAAACCATCGCCTTATCAAACAATAGACCAAAGCCGATACCGAAACCTAAAGAAGCCAACAAACAAATACATGTTTCATAAAATAAAACTCTAACTAAATGCTTTTTCTCCATACCTAATATAGAAAACAGAGCAAATTCTTTTTGTCTTCGTTTCACTAAGAAGCTGTGCGTATAGAATAAAAAAATCAAGGCAAATACGGAAATGATGACAACACCATATCCAAGCATTTGGGTAAGAATTCGACCACCTTCTAACTCATTGATATGAGGATTATTCGTCAATGAAACAACCAGATACAACATCATCGTTGTTAGAACACTCGTCAAAATATACGGAACAATCATTCGGGCATTCTTTTTTAAATGATTGATAGAAAGTCGTAAATAAAACCATCTATTCATGGTGAACACCACCTATTGCCAACAAAGTCAACGTATCGCTAATGCACTGATACATTTGATCCATGGTTTTATTACCGCGATAAATCTCATGGAAAATCTTTCCATCTTTAATAAATAAAACGCGTGAAGCATGACTGGCCGCACTGGTCGAATGCGTCACCATAATAATTGTTTGTCTCTTTTCATTAATCTGACCAAATAGATGCAACAATTCTTCCGTACTTTTGGAATCCAAAGCACCCGTTGGTTCATCAGCCAGAACAAGATCCGGTTGGGTAATTAAAGCACGCGCAACGGCTACTCTTTGTTTCTGTCCCCCACTGATTTCATACGGATATTTTGTTAGAATATCTTCAATACCCAATTGTTTGGCAATCGGAGCCAAACGGCGTTCCATTTCCGATACGCTTTTCTTACTTAAAACCAAAGGTAAAAAGATATTATCTTTATTGTTAAAATTATCTAATAAATTAAAGTCTTGAAAGACAAAGCCCAAATGTTCTCTACGGAAATTCGTAATTTCTTTTTCCCGAATATGCGTAAGATCTTTGCCTTGTAAAAGAACCGACCCTCTAGTCGGCTTATCTAGCGCCGCTAAGATATTTAATAAGGTAGTTTTTCCTGAGCCAGACTCTCCCATGATTGCGACATATTCGCCAACCTCTACACTAAAATTCACATTGGATAAAGCCTGAACCTGATTCTTTCCAAATCGAGTTGTATAAATTTTCTTTACGTTTTTCACTTCTAATAACGTCATATGCATCTCCTCCATTTACAACTCAATTTTATAAAAAGTTGTTCAGACCAACCATCGATTGACCTAACACCATCCTTACAAAAATGTAAGATTACTCAATTCTTCCCTCAAAATGGGTAAGATTCAAACAAACTCGCGTACCTTTTCCAACCGTCGATTCAATCGTAATTTTATGATTTAAAGAATCCAAGATGTTCTTACATAAATACAAGCCTAACCCACTCGCGGTTTTATCCATACGTCCGTTCAAACCGGTATATCCTTTTTCAAATACACGATATAAGTCACCGGCATCAATTCCAATACCTGTATCCTCAATAACTAAAAGATGTTTTTCTGACATAGTAATCGTAATCGTTCCTTGTTCTGGAGTATATTTCAAGGCATTCGATAAAATCTGCTCTAGGACAAACACCAACCACTTTTCATCACTTAAAATCATGTCATGGGTTTCTTTAAAATCCAATTTGATATGTTTGCGAATAAATTCACTGGAAAAATGGCGAATCGATTGGCGAATCAAATCATCTAACTCCAATTCTTTGAAAAGAAAATCTGTATTTGTACTGTTTAAACGTAAATACGCTAGAACCATATCTGTATATTGTTCCATTCGCAAAAGTTGAAACTGCAATTCCTTCTTGCTGAGATGCTCATCTTCGAGCAAGAGTTTCATCGCGGCAATAGGCAACTTTGCTTGATGTACCCACATCGTAAAATAGTCTTCTAAATCGATCTTTTCCTTTTCCACTTGGCTAATATAGGCCTCTTGCCCAGCTTTTAAAGAGGCAAGGATTTGTTGATAATCTCTTTCAAATAAAGAAGATTTATCATTCTTCGCTAAGTCTATATAGGATGATTTTTGCATTTCTTGTAACATTCTATGATGCTTCCGATATCGATAGAAATCTACTGTCATACAAAGCAATACAAAAATGCTTGAAATCAAAAACGCATAAAGTATCGCTTCCCTTTCAAAATGATAGAGAGAAAAGACCGTGGCACATAGAAGAAAGTTGACAAACCATATACCTAAAAAGAATTTTCGATCTTTTAAATAAAGAAAAAACACATTCATACTTTATAACCCAATCCTTTTTTCGTCTGAATAAAGTCAATAATACCAATGCTTTCTAATTTTTTACGCAAGCGAGACACGTTCACACTTAAAGCATTCTCATCTACATAAAAATCCGTTTTCCATAAATATTCCATCAACGCATCTCTAGATACAATACTGTCTTTCTTTTCCATCAACAAGCGTAGAATCTTTGCTTCGTTCTTGCTTAATTCAATCTGCTTGCCCAAATAACTCACAACATTATCATCTAGATTAAAACGTATCCCTGAATGCTCTAAAACATTTTTATTGCCAATAAAATCATACGTTCTTCTAAGCAATGCCATAATCTTTGCTGCCAAAACATTTAGATCAAATGGCTTACAAATAAAATCATCGGCCCCTTTAGATATTGCCATCACAACATTCATATTATCGGTTGCACTGGAAATAAAAATAATTGGTACACTGGATTCTAAACGAATCTTTTCGGTCCATAAATAGCCATTTAAATAAGGTAAGGTAATATCCATTAAGACCAAATCTGGATTAAAGGTATGAAAAGCATCTAAAACCGTATAGAAGTCTGCTACTTTTAAAACGGAATAATTCCAAGACTTTAAAAAAGCTTCCAGTTTTTTGGAAATAACTTCATCATCTTCTACAACCATTATTTTATACATCCCTTTGCCCTCCCCATTCATTATACAAAATCTGAATTTTTGAAACTAACACTTCTGTAAGTTTAAGTTAAAAACAAAAAAGCATCCCGAAGGATGCTTAATCAACAACTATTTATGGTAATTTCGATGATTATTAATCATAAAGCCACGATAAATCTGCTCTAAAATTAAAACGCGCGTCATCAAATGCGTAAACGTACAATCCGATAATTTCCAGCGAAAATTGGCTCGTCCAACCAGCTTTTCACTTGGTCCTAGCGAACCAGCAATCACAAAGACCAAGTTTGAAGACTGTCCTTGCCAGCCATCCAACTTCTTTGCGAAAGTTTCACTATCCATCATCTTTCCATGTAGATCTAAAAGAATCACGAAGTCATCTTTTTTTAATTTTTCCAGAACGCGAGTTCCTTCTTTTTCTTTGATTTTAAGAATCTCACTTTCTCTTTCCACATGTTGATTGGCTTCATCTTTTACTTCAATGACTTCCATCTTCACAAAAGCCGATAATCTTTTACAGTATTCTTTTTCTAAAGACTGTAAAGCTTTATCTTTATTTTTACCAATGGCAATCAGGCGAATCAAATTTGAGCCTCAGCTGGGAATTGACGCGTTAATTGAACAACTTCTTTACGAACTTCTTTCGCATATTCTTCATCATCATGGTCTAATACATCAACAATCCAGTTAATAACTTTTTCAAATTCGGCTTCTTTAAATCCACGGCTAGTCATAGCTGCAGCTCCAATACGCAAACCAGAAGTCACAAATGGTTTTTCCGTTTCAAATGGAATCGTATTCTTATTGACAGTAATACCGGCAAGGTCTAATAAGTATTCCCCACGTTTACCTGTCATACCTTTCGAACCTTTTAAGTCTACTAAGATTAAGTGGTTATCACTTCCACCAGATACCAATCGGTAACCATGTTCTTTAAAGCCTTTGACCATAACTTGTACATTCTTTAAAGTTTGTTCCATATAGGTTTTAAAAGAAGGTTGACTTGCTTCAAATAAACATACTCCTTTAGCTGCAATGACATGTTCTAGTGGTCCGCCTTGCATACCTGGGAATACTGCTGAATTTAATTTCTTACCAAATTCTTCTTTACAGAAAACCATTCCACCACGAGGACCACGTAAAGTCTTATGTGTTGTAGTTGTGACAAAATCCGCATAAGGAATAGGTGATGGATGCAATCCAGCAGCTACCAAACCAGCAATATGCGCCATATCAATCATCAAATAAGCACCACATTTATCTGCAATTTCACGATATCGTTTAAAGTCAATAATACGTGGATAAGCACTTGCTCCACCGACAATTAATTTTGGTTTTGTCTCTAAAGCAATACGTTCCAATTCATCATAATCAATTAATTCGGTTTCCTTATTCACATCATAAGAAATAAAGTGATACAACTTTCCCGAAAAGTTTACCGGTGATCCATGAGTTAAGTGACCACCAGAAGTTAGATTCATTCCTAAAACCGTATCTCCAGGTTGAAGAATTGCATTATATACAGCCATATTGGCTTGAGCTCCAGAATGGGGTTGAACATTGACAAACTCCCCACCAAATAAGGCTAAAGCACGATCCTTGGTTAATTGTTCCGCTTTGTCTACATAAACACAACCACCATAATAACGGTGTCCAGGATATCCTTCCGCATATTTATTAGTGAGCACACTTCCTTGTGCTTCACGAACTTCTTTTGAAACGAAGTTTTCACTGGCAATTAATTCAATGTTATCTAATTGTCTTTCCTCTTCTTCTCCAATAATGGAAAACATTTCTGTATCTCGCATATTTCGACCTCCCGATAATTAAACCCATTATACCTAATAAATCCTATTCTGTCTTAATTATTTATTTTGCCTGCATCCATTTAACAAGCTGAATGCATGCCGTTGGAAGGAAAGCTAACAGCACGATCCAGGCATAGTTTATTAGAGGTATCGCAGCCACAGAAAAGAGTGAATGTAGAGCTGGTACAAATAAGACAAGCACTAATAACAATGTTCCAGCAACAAAGGCATAGATACTATATTTATTAGAGAATAAACCCAACTGAAAGATGGATTGTTTATCCCGACAGTTAAAGCCATGGAATAGACGTGCTAAAGTCAACGTCGCAAATGCCATAGTCGAAGCAAGCATAGCACTTTCATGAAGACCAATCGAATAAGCCATCATTGTCACTAAGGCAATCAAACCACCTTGTACAAACATTTTCCCGACAAAAGCTTTGGTCAGAATACCTGCTTTTGGATCCCTTGGTTTTTCCAACAAGAGATTTTTTGATGCCGGTTCCATACCAATCGCAAGAGCCGGAAGTGAATCGGTCAACAAATTTATAAACAACAAGTGCACAGGAGCAAACGGCATTGGAAGACCCACAAGACTCGCATATAAAACCGCAAGAATACCTGCTGTATTTCCCGATAGTAAGAATAAAATCGCATTTTTAATATTACGATATACATTCCGTCCATTCGCCACAGCTTTAATGATGGTCGCAAAATTATCATCGGATAAGATCATTGCCGCCGCATCTTTTGAAACTTCCGTTCCGGTTATCCCCATTGCCACACCAATATCGGCTTTTTTCAAAGCTGGTGCATCGTTGACGCCATCTCCCGTCATAGAAACAATATGGCCCTTTCTTTGCCATGCTTCCACAATGCGAATTTTATTTTCTGGCGACACACGAGCATAAACCGAAATCTGCGTTATTTTTGCATCAAGTTCCGTATCCGTCATGGCATCTAGTTCTACACCCGTTAAGGCTAAATCCCCCAGTTCATAAATACCAATCGTTTGAGCAATGGCGATGGCAGTCAGCTTATGATCTCCCGTAATCATGATTGGTTTAATTCCTGCTTTTTTCGCATCAGCTACAGCCTGCACAGATTCCTTGCGAGGCGGATCAACCATGGAAATCAGACCTAAGAATGTAAAACCATATTCGGCATCTAAATCTAGTGTTGCACCGCTTTCCTTATACGCAAACGCTAATACCCGCAATCCTTGTTGCGAAAAAGCTTGATTTTGTGCTTTGATCTTCGCTTTTTCTGACTCTGTCATCGCAACGATTTGATTCCCATACTGAACAGAAACACAACGTTCCAACAAAACATCTACAGCACCTTTTGTAAGGATAGTTGAATGACCATCTATCCTATATTTTGTGGTCATAAGTTTGCGCGTAGAATCAAAAGGAATCTCTTCTAAGCGTTGCCTGTCCGTCTTTATGCCAGAGTGTTTAGGAATACGATCAAACATTTCCAATAAAGCATATTCCGTTGGATCACCAATACCTTTACCATCCACAATAGAGGAATCGTTAGTCAATAGTGCATCGTACAAGACATATTGTTGGGCCTTATCTTCGATATCCAATGCTTCCGGTTGTAAGACCTTTCCATTTACGTAGATTTCTTGTACGGTCATTTTATTCTGCGTTAAAGTTCCTGTTTTATCCGAACAAATCACCGATACACAACCCAAACTCTCGACAGCTTTTAAATCTTTGATAATCGCATGTTCCTTAGCCATCTTTTGCGTACCAAAAGCTTGAACAATCGTTACAATGGAACCCAAGGCTTCCGGAATAGCTGCCACCGCCAGAGCTACCGCAAACATCAAGGCATCTAAGATAGCCATGTTTCGATACAGACATAAGCCAAATACAAGCACACAAATAAGTAAAATAAAGATAGCTAAACGGCCACTAAAGGCATCTAAACTTTCCTGTAGTGGTGTCTTCCTTTCCTTTGCCGCATTCATCAAACCAGCAATCTTGCCAAGTTCCGTATCCATACCCGTAGCTGTAACTAAAACATCCGCCCGTCCATACGTGACCAAACTTCCGGCATAAACCATATTCGTACGATCCGCTAAGGCTGTATCAGCTTCTAGTATTCCATCTTGTTTTTCGACATTGTTTGATTCTCCCGTCAAAGAACTTTCATTAACTTGTAAAGAATAATTATGCAGGATTCGTCCATCTGCTACAACCATATCTCCAGCTTCTAAAACAACAAGATCTCCTGGGACAATTTCTCGTGAGGGGATTTCTTGTTTTCGACCTTCACGAATTACTTTTGCGTTGGGATTGGAAAGCTGCTTTAAACTGTCTAAAGATTTTTGTGCTTTTACATATTGTAATGTACCTAATACAGCATTCATGACAAGAACTACAAGAATCACAATTGTGCTTTCGATATTTCCTGAAAACATGGAAATAAGCGCTGCAAAAATCAAAATAATCACAAGCAAGTCCGCAAATTGATCAAAGAACACTTGCCAAATAGCTTTTGGCTTTCTTTCCTGCAAGACATTTTCGCCTTTCGCGCTGCGAATCTTTTCTACCTCTGCTTCAGATAAACCATCCTGGCCAACCTGAAACAGTTGACATAGACGCGTTTCTGATAAAGTCCAATACTTTTTTTCTTCCATACATAGATTCTCCTTTTCTTTTGCGTTGTACGTAAGTTCTTTTCTATGCATGAAAAAAGAGACCCTTACTGCACAACAAAAGTGCAATAAAAGTCTCGCTCGTTTTATAGCTAAAATGTACTGCCCGGTTATCTTACACTAAAGATAACGTGATGACGTCCAGTACTCCATCGATTGGATGGGAACTACTCCCTTTTATTGGTTTCAGAATACCATAGACCAAAAAGAAATACAAATACTCTCCCCCAAAGAAAAAAACCACAATTTTCATTGCAGTTCTTTTCTAGTGTGTATCTATTTTTTGTAAAATATATGTCTTCTAGGACTTGCCTGGAAGGATGTATATACAATCATGAATCAAGCTTATATATTTTCCCCTTTGCCTCCTGAACCGCATTCATGAATGAATATCCCAATCATTAATATTTCAAGCCATTTGTGAAGAATGTTGTGTGTTATGTAATGTGTTTAAAAGTTTTACCACAAATAGCTTGAAACAGATAATGAATACTCTATAGAGCATTCTAAGGTTTACCGCCTCTTGTCTCTAAACCTAATACTTCCCATTAAGAACAAAAAACACCTGCAAAAAAAGTTTTACAGGTGACACAAGCAAAAGAAAAAAAGATTTCTATCGGCAACCGGCTGGCATTGAAGATTTCTTCTTTAGCCCCTTGGCTTTGCGTCCCTGCTTTTCAACAAGTTTGCCCTTAACTACGACTATCATAAACCTAAAATCACGATTTTTCCATAGAATTCAAAATCGGTTATTAAAATTTCAAAATCGTTTAATCTTCTTTTTTATAAACTATCGGTTTGATCAAAGATTCCCAATGACATAAAAGGTAGCTTTTCCCGCAAATAAGCCGTTAAATCCACATTGTCGGCCATAACCTTTCCAATCATCGGTCCCTTAACTTCCTTAGTCGAACCATCTTCGTATTTGGCATTCAATTGCCACTGTCCGACATGATCGACTTGAAAAGTTCGCGGATTTTCTAAGTAAGTAGCAATCTTTGCCAACATCTCCAAAGCTACATCTGGTTCTACTTCTTTTTCCTCTTCCCAACAAGGCAGACCTTCGTGACTAATGGCATGTAAACATACTTTCCCATCCGCAAAAATTTCCACTTCTTGTTCAACTTCATCACTTACTTGATAGATTTGTCCTTCTTTTCGTAAGTCTGAATGAATTTTCACATAAACGATATTCATTTGTTTCACTCCTATCCCTTAAAATCTAAATATACAGGATTATGATCACTGTATTTGAATTTTGTATCGAGTACTTCTGATTTGTTTACCGTAATCGTATCACAAACAATAAAACCATCCAAGAGATACGTGTTGCTGGATTTTGCATATTTTTGATTGGCATTTCGACAAGATGGAATCTGGTTCTCTGGTTCTACCAAATGGAAACCCTTAGGAATCAACTTTTTTTTGATTGGTTTTGCCCAGGAATCTTTCGTCGCTTTTCCTTTATTAAAAACTTGATCGGAATTACCTAATAAGTTTTTATTAAAATCCCCACCTGCAATCACGTAATTGCCTTTGTTCGCTTCTTTTTGCATATCCTTAAACAACATTTTCAATTGTTTATCCGCCGTTGAAGAATCACTTGTATAAGCCGATAGATGCACATTATATAAAACCAAATCTTTTTGTTTCGAAGTTTGCAGTCTTTGTTTCACATAGCAGCGATCCAGATCCATAAACTTGGAAAAGCCTTCTTCAATTGGCAAGGAACGGCGAATAGCCGATTGCATCTGCACATCGGAAAAAGTCGTCAATCCTGATTTATTCTTTCCATGCGGATGATTCAATGGATACATCAAATAAGGACTATCGTAGTTTTGCGTCCAAGTAGAAGAATAATCTGGTAAACCTTTTTGAAGCAAATCATCTTCATCGATATGATGACTTCTTGTCCCATTGGTATCGACTTCTTGAAAGAAGACAAAATTCGGTTTTAATGAAGCCACCGCTTTTAAAGATCCTTGAATATTCTTTTTCACAGCCTTTTCACTATAAGCACGTGATTGATCGCCGCCATCCATAAAAAAAGAGAAATCATCACTATATGCACCAAAGCCTAAATTTGCCGTAACAATTCTTTGATTTTGACTTAAATCAACTACCTCATCGGTCGCATATTGGCGAATGGAAACTTTTTGTTTATCCGGTAAACGATAATAAGTCGCAAAAACATAGCCTACATAACCAGCCACCACAAGTACAAAGACAAGAAATACAATTCCTATTGTTTTTATAATTTTTTTCATGACAATCTCCTATATTATTTTAGATTAATATAATGAGGAATAATATCTTCATAGACGCCATCTTTATTTAAGAAACCATTTGGAATTACCCCTAGAGGCACAAATCCTAGTTTTTTATACAAAGCCAAAGCAGAAGTATTCGAAGCTACAACCGCATTAAATTGTAAGATTTTAAAACCACAAAGCTTTGCCTGTTCTAAACAATCCAGGACTAAAGTTTGGCCAATATGTTTCTTGCGCATATTCGTTTTGACCGCATAACTCGCATTACAAATATGGCCACAACGACCAACATTATTGGGATGCAAGATATATAGACCTACAACTTGCCCTTGATCCAGTGCTATCCGCGTTTTCGTTTGACTGGAAAAGAAGGTTTTAGCAGAATCTGCATCTAAACAATTTATTTGCGGAAAGGCCTTTCCTTCTAAAACAACCGCATTCCAAATTTCCATGGCTGCTTCTAAATAAGTACCATCTACGTCTAAATCAATTATTTCCATCATCTTATTCGCAATACTCCTTCATAAATTTCAACATTTCTAATTGAAGTTGCGATAGACCAATGGCTTCCATAGGAAGATGCCCCGCTCCTTCAATCAGCACAAGCCGTTTTTTCGTTTGAATTTTCTCATAAAACTGTTGGGAATAGGAAAAGTCGATCCACCGATCCATTTGCGGATGCATGCACAATACCGGAACTGTATACGTTTTCGGATCCGGAAGTTGCGGATGAAAGAAACTTGTTAAAAAACGCAGAGGCAGTTTTGCGCCTGCCGCTAAAGGATCTTTTTTTAATAGTTCCAACATTGCTTCATTGTTGCAGATGCCATCTAAATTCAAAATAGAAGAAAGTAAAAGCTTTTTCTTTTGCAGGAGCTTTGGTACATGATCCGATAAGAGCCATCGATCTGCCATGGTCCCAATCAAAATTTCATTACAAACATCGCTTTGATTTAAATCGAGAAAACAAGTAGCCATAATCCCTTGTATATAAGGACAAGCTGCCGCAACTTGATACGCAAGTGTGCCTCCTAAACTCAAACCAAATAGAAAGGTGTTTTCAATATGATAATGCTCCACAACGGCTTTTGCGCTATCTACCCAATCTTGATAAGAAATCTCTTTGGCAAACTGCGTATATCCCAACAAAGGCATATCTGGACAAATCACCCGATAGCCTAAGCGATAAAAAGGCACCGCTAAAAAGGACATCAAACGTCCATTGCCACATAACCCATGCAACAAGATCAATGTTCCTTTAAAATATGGTGGTTGATAGACATCACAATGAATTTGAATATCGTTAAAAAACACATATTCTTCTTTGCAACGAATATCCTCCGTCAAACGATTTCTTAATGGCAAATAGTTTTGAAAATCTTGCCATGCTTGATTTGATAAATAGCTGCCCATGCCTCAATTTTATCATATTGCCCCCAAAATAAAACAGAAGAGAATATTCTCTTCTGTTCATCTTATAAAAAGATATCCGTTTCTTTAAAACGCTGGGCTGCTAACTGGATTCGCTCGACATCTTCTACCAATGCCAAACGAACAAAGCGTTTTCCTTCTTGGCCAAAAGATTGACCTGGTGTAACCACAACCCCAGCCTTTTCTAACAGGTCTTTTGTGAAGGCATTCGAATCAACATATTTATCGGGAATTGGTGCCCACGCAAACATGGTTCCCTTTGATGCCGGAACACGCCATCCAGCTGCTTGAAAAGCTTGTACCAGAGCATCACGACGTTCTTTATACGCATTACGCGTTTGTTCAATGGAAGCCTGACAATGTTCAATGGCTTCAATTCCTCCATATTGCACAGGTAGATATACCCCATAATCCATATTGGATTTCAGTTGTCGATAATTGGCAATCATTTCCTTATTTCCTACGACAACCCCGAGTCGAGCACCCGCTAAGCCAAAGGTTTTGGATAATGAATTACACTCAATACCTACATCCATGGCCCCAGGGAAAGCTAAGAAACTCTTACCTAAGTCTCCCTCATAGACAAGTTCACTATAGGCGTTATCATGTAAGACCATAATATCATTGGCCTTTGCGAACTGAATCAAAGCTTGATACCAGCTATCCGGTGCCGTCGCACAAGTTGGATTGTTGGGATATGAAACAATCATTAATTTAGCGCGTTTAGCCAGGTCTGGATCAATCGCATCAAAATCAATCAAATAATCCTTTTCCGCTTTTAATGGCATATAAGCTACTTCACAACCCGCAATATGCGGTCCATCCTGGAAAACTGGATAACAAGGATCTGGCACTAAGACCAAATCTCCCGGATCACAAAAAGCCAAACAAATCGTGCTTAAGACTTCCTGACTTCCGGAAGCACAGACAATTTGATCCAAATCCAGGGCTACGCCATAACGCTTTTGATACCAAGTTTGAATAGCTTTTAACATTTCGGGTAATTCGGTAATCGCATATTTAAAGTTCTCAGGAACAGCTACTTGTTTTTCAATCTCAGAAACAATCGAAGCAACTGGAGGAATGTTTGGCGAACCAATTGAAAAATCTATAGGTTCTTGTCCTGTACGTTCCACATAGGCTTGTTTCATTTCTTTTAACTCCGTAAAAATCGAGGTATTAAAATAATCCATTTTTTTTGCTCGATACATATCATCACATCCTTTAGGATAGATTATAATAAAAAGCTTGGAAAACCCCAAGCTTTTAATCTTCTTTTGCCCAACCAAACGAACACTGCACGGCTTTCTTCCAGCCTGCAATTTGCCGATTGGCTTCATCAATCGTCATATTTGGTGTAAAGAGTTTATCCATTTGCCAATTCTGACAAATGTCTTCCAAACTTGTCCAATAGCCTACGGCTAAACCAGCTAGATAAGCTGCACCCATGGCAGTCGTTTCCACACATTTCGGGCGTAAGACCGGAGCTCGACAAAAATCTGTCTGCATTTGCGCCAACAAGTTATTTGCGCTAGCACCACCGTCAATCTTTAATTGCGATAAAGAAACACCAGCATCCGCTTCCATCGCACGAATGACATCATTGACCTGGAAGGCCAAAGATTCAAGGGTTGCTCGAATGATGTGATTTTTATTGACACCACGCGTTAAACCCACAATAACACCTCGTGCATAAGGATCCCAATACGGTGCGCCTAAACCCGTAAAGGCTGGTACTACATAACATCCATTGGTATCTTTTACTTTTTTCGCATAGTATTCACTATCGCCACTGGATTCCAGAATACGCAATTCATCACGCAACCATTGAATAGCCGCTCCAGCCACAAAGACCGATCCTTCTAAAGCATAAGTAACAGTATCATTTAACCCCCATGCGATAGTTGTAACTAAACCATTCTTTGATAAGACCGGTTTATGTCCGGTATTCATCAATAAGAATCCACCTGTTCCATAGGTATTCTTTACATCACCTACTTCATAACAAGCTTGTCCAAACAGGGCACATTGCTGGTCTCCCGCTGCCCCTGAAATCGGAATGGATTCTCCAAAGAAAGAGGAATCCGTATAGCCATAAATATAGGATGAAGGTTTGGGTTCAGGTAACATCTGTTTCGGAATATCCAATAAAGTAAGAATTTCATCATCCCAAGTTAGTGTATGAATATTGAACATCATCGTTCGCGAAGCATTGGAATAATCAGTTACATGCACTGCCCCTTTGGTCAATTTCCAAATCAGCCAAGTTTCTACCGTTCCAAATAACAACTTCCCGGCTTCCGCTTTTTCACGTGCGCCTTCCACATGATCCAAAATCCATTTTAATTTTGTGGCAGAAAAATACGCGTCAATCAATAAGCCTGTCTTGTTGCGAACCATATCGGAATATCCTTGTTGAACTAAAGTATCGCAATACGATGCCGTTCTTCGACATTGCCAAACAATCGCATGATAAATAGGTTCTCCGGTATCTTTATCCCAAACGATTGTTGTTTCTCTTTGATTGGTAATACCAATACCCGCAATCTGACTAGCCTCTATATTGAGCTTCTGCATAGCTTCTACCGCAACACCTAATTGCGTTGCCCAGATATCATTGGCATCGTGTTCGACCCATCCCGGTTTAGGATAGATTTGCGGAAATTCTCTTTGTGCAACGGAGACCATTTCTCCCTTTTCATTAAATAAAATACAACGATTCGACGTCGTCCCCGAATCCAGGGCCATTATATATTTTTCCATAAGCTTTACTCCATTATGTATGCGTTTACATACATAGTATACCACGCTACCTAGAAACGACATAATCCAACAATGTTTTCGATTTGCCTATTTTTTTCCTGTGAATTTTTTACCCTGCACCCTTTTCGACCATGGTACAATATAGAAAAGGAAGTGCTACAATGAAGAACTATTTTACTTATCCATCAAAAGATAATCAAACCAACATTCATGCCATTGAATGGAAACCTTCTTGTCAAGTAAAGGCTGTCGTACAGATTATTCATGGCATGGTAGAATTCATGGATCGTTATGATCGTTTTGCGAATTTTTTAACCGATCATGGCTATTACGTCATTGGTCATGACCAACTTGGACACGGACAATCCGTCAAAGATGAAAATGCCTATGGCTATTTTGCGAAAAATGGCAATGAGTGTTTAATTGAAGACATACACACCCTACAAGCCATGACCCAAGTGCGTTTTCCTGATGTTCCTTATTTTATTCTCGGTCACAGCATGGGCTCTTTCCTCTGCCAGGAATACATCGAAAAATATGGAGAGAATCTAAGTGGAGCCATCCTTATGGGCACTGGCTATTATTCCCCTGCTACTTTAAAAAGTGCTAAAGCTTTATGTTTAAGCATCGCACAAACCAAAGGCTGGGAATATCGCAGTCAAGTATTGGGAAGAGTTGTACTTGGTTCCGCAAATAAGAAATTCGAACCAGCTCGTACTAAAAATGATTGGCTTTCAAAAGATGAAGGCATTGTGGATGCTTATAATGCCCATCCATGGAACAATTTTGATTTTACAGTGAATGGTTACTATACCCTTTTCGAAGCCATTGAATATGCCCATCGTCACAGCGATGACATTCCAAAAGACTTACCCATCTTGTTGATGTCAGGAAAAGATGATCCAATTGGAAACTTTGGCTTAGGTGTAAAGCGCGTCTATGATTTATTGAAAAAAGAGAATATTCAAAATGTGCAGTTTAAACTGTATGACAAAGACCGTCATGAATTATTAAACGAAACCAATTATGTTCAGATTCAAAACGATATCTTGCATTGGTTTGAAGACTGCATGGAAGAAAGTTGATTTTTCCAACTTTCTTCTTTTTTTATGCATAGTCCTATGTTAAATTATTATTCGTGAAAAAAAACAAGATTCTATTAACCATCCTCTGTATCTTAGGCATTGTAGAGCTCACCTTAGTTGGCTGCACCAAGACAAATCCTAAGGAAGATAATCATCATAAAGAAAAAATCACGGTGCATAAAGAGCATTCTGCTCCTGCCAAGCAGGAAATGGCAACGGAAATCAACAGTTACTTAAAAGATAAAGGTATTGATTTTTCCAGAATTTCTTTAGCTATCTTTGATTTAAACGAAGATATCGATTATGCCTGGAATGCGGACAAAGATGTCGTAGCTGCCAGTACATATAAAGTCCCTTTGGCGATGTTGTGGTATGACAAAATCAATCAAGGTGAAATCAGCCATGATGCCACCTTAGAAGTTACCCCGGAAGATAGTCAAGAAGGTGCTTCTTCGCTAGCTGATGGTCAATACGATTATCCTTTATCCGATTTACTAGAGTTGGCCATTACCCAATCCGACAATACGGCAGCCCATTGTCTCTATCGCAACTTAGGTTCTTACCAAGATTTTAAAGAGCAGGCAACCAAATATTCGAAACGCAGCTTTGATGAAGACTTCTACCAGGACAATAATTTTACGGCACATTACATGGAAGACTGCATCCATTATTTATATGACCATAAAGACGACTATCAAGAACTCATTGGCTTTATGAAAGAAGCCACGCCAGGGCAATACTTAGATACCCAAGTTCAAATCTCAATGCCGCAAAAATATGGTGCTGTAGACAACGTTGTGAATGCCGTTGGTTATGTCGAAGCCAAACAGCCATATGCAATCGTCGTATTTACGGAAGGTGTAGATGATGCCGAAAATGTGATTGGCGATATCAACGCCATCTGTTATAAATACTTCAATAATTAAAGAGAGATACCTTGACGATATCTCTCTTTTTCTATTAACTATTCTGGAAAACTTCTTTATCCAATTCTTTATTTTGTTTGGCAACAATAGTTGTACATACAGCATCTCCAGTAATATTTACAGCCGTACGTAACATATCTAGAATACGGTCAATTCCCATAATCAATCCGATACCAGAAACTGGTAAGCCAACCGAATCAAAGACCATAGCTAAGGTAACAAGACCAACGCTTGGTACACCGGCTGTACCAATAGAAGCCAGGGTTGCCGTCGCAATAACAGTTAAATAATCGGCAGGATCCAAATGAATACCAAAAGCTTGTGCAACGAAGACAACGGCTACACCTTGCATAATGGAAGTTCCATCCATATTAATGGTTGCTCCCAAAGGAATGGTAAAACCAGAAATCTTACGTGAAACACCAACCTTTTCTTCCAACGTATCAATATTTAATGGAATTGTCGCATTGGATGTTGCGGTACTAAAGGCAAAGGCTTGAACTGGGAAGAATTTCTTTGCGAACTTAAAGGGATTCAAACCAGCAAATACCCGAAGCATAATCATATAGACACCATAACATTGAATAGCCAATGCCAAGACAACGGTAATCATATATTTAAACATTGGAACCATAGCACTAAAGCCCAGTTCACTAAAAGTTCGACCAACTAAACAGAAAACACCAATTGGCGCAATCTTCATAATCATCATGGTCATTTCCATCATGATATCGTTTCCTTGTTGGAAGAAGTTGGAAACCAATTGTGCTTTATCTTTTAATTTTGCTAAAATAATACCTACAATCAAAGCAAAAACAATAATTTGCAGCATCTCTCCATTCGCTAAAGAAGCAATTGGATTGGTAGGAATAATATTTAAAATCGTATCCACTAAAGATAAGTCGGTATTTGTGGCAGAACTATCAATGGTCGTTTTCACATTTTCCACAGCACTCATATCCAAACCTAAACCAGGATTGATCAAAGAAGCGACACTCAAAGCAACCGCTACAGCAAGCATCGTTGTACAAATATAGAAGATAATTGTACGTACACCAACTTTTCCTAAGGTCTTGGTATCACCAATGGAAGCTGCCCCACATACAATGGAACAAAAAACCAAAGGTACGACAAGCATCTTCATCAAACTGATGAAACCTTGTCCAATGACATAAAAGATGCCTTCCACAATCACTTTGTTTACAACATCAATATGCATGAAGAAATTATTGATAATGGTTCCAGTTACTGCCCCAGCTATCAAGGCAATAAAAATAACCGTCGTTAAGCCGAGTTTCTTTTTTCCTTTATTTTTCTTCATATTTCTTCTCCTTTAAATATGCATGGAGTTCGGCTTTCCATTCTGGCATGGTATAGATTCCCGTAATACGCATCATCATATTATCTAGTAAAGTGTAACGCGGTTTAATAGAATCTACATTTCCCGTACGCACCGCAATTTCAGCGTGTCCAGTATAACGCAAGATTTCTCTAGCCCAGTCAGCACGGGAACATCCGCCTAAACAAGATGCATGGAAAAGGCCATATTCATCCGATTCAATCAAAGTTTCAACAAAATCAGCAAGAGCCAATGCCGAAGTTGGCGTTGAATAGGAATCAAATGGCAATTCAATATCTTGTCCCTTTTCTGCCCTTGCCAAGATATAATCAACAAAATCATGGGTTCCAATACCATAGTTCCAAGAACTACGCACAATGATATGTTTATCCGTTAACGATTGAGCTAAAGCTTCTCCAGCCAATTTACTCTTTCCATAAATAGTCGTTGGCTTAGGCACATCAAATTCATTCTTGGCAACATTATTGTGTCCACCAAAAACATCATCTGTCGATATTTGAATTAATTTCACATCCAAACGACGAGCGGCAATCGCAACATTTCTTGCCCCTAACGCATTAACGCGATAAGCGTCATCGGGATTTTCTTCACAGGCTTGATCATCAGTCAAACCAGCGCAGTTGATAATAACATTGGGACGATTTAGATTGGCAAAAGTTAAAACGGCTTTTAAATCTTCTACTGGCACCTCTTTATCACTTTTTAATAGCTTATAATCAGTATTATTTTCATAAGCTTCACAAAGTGCACGGCCGAGTCGTCCATTTGCACCAGTAATCCATATACGTGTTTGATAACTCATAAAACTCTCCTTCTTCGCAACAGCCATTTTATCATTTTTTTACTTTTTGTACAAAAAAAGAGAACGGTTATCTACCGTTCTCATACAGTATTCTTTGAATCGAATGAGCATTCAGCAAGTCGGGGCTCTCGACTAAGATAATTTTTAAACAAGCCGCTATCGTTTGGCAATACGCGTATTGCCGCATCGCTTTATAGAGAACAAAGCCTTCCCAAAGGATACCAACGAAAACAATACCCAAAAACAAGCTATTTTGGATTGCCAATACATACCCCATACAGATGAACAGAATAGCCACTAGCAAGGCATTCATGCCAAGATATATTTTCCAGTATGTCAAAACATTATCTTCATATTGGGAAACTAAATCATCGGTTGTACAATCGTAACGATTCTTTTCTTTGAGTTGTTCAATGGCCAAACAAATGACCGTTTTCATCTGTTCTTGATTCATCTTTGTTTGAGATAGATTATCTTGCATCATATGCCTCACCTCTCTATCCCAATTTTTTCACTCTTACTACCAATTGTAAATGAAAAACAGGTAGTCAAAACTACTCATATAAGCTTCGACTACCTGTCCATTTATTCAATAAAGAAACGATTTTTTTCTGTGCTTAGCGCAGCTTGAAGTTTTTCCGATAATTCATCCAACATAATGATATTTCGTAAAACAATCACACGTGGATAATCCCGTAATTGATATGCCACATCTAAGCCACAGATCATTAAATCCGCTTTTTCAGAGGATACATCAGATAAAGAAAGATGTGAAACAGAAATATTTGCGTACCCCATTGAAGATAAAATCTTCCTTGCATTCATTTCCATAATCATAGAACTACCCAAGCCTTGCCCACAGCAACAAATGATGGAGTGTATCTTTTTCACATTTTCCCTTCTTTCTATCGATTCAATACCGTTAAAATAGTTTTTTCTAAATCTTGACTCGTTAAGCCAAATTCTTTTTGTAGGAAGTCTGTTGAACCAACTTGACCGAAACAATCTTCTACACCATGGCGTTTAAATGGAACAGCAATTCCATGTTCCGCTAAAACTTCACTTACAGCACTACCTAAGCCACCGATGACGGAATGATTTTCAAAAGTGACAACAGCTTTCTTTCCTGGTATTTCTTTTAATAGTAAGTCTACATCCAATGGTTTGATTGTAAACATATCAATCACTTCACAAGAAATACCTTTTTCTTCTAAATCTAAAGCTGCATCCATCGCATCATTTACCAATTGTCCACAAGCGATGATACATACATCTTTTCCCTCTTTGACAACATTTCCTTTACCAAGGGTAAATTCTGAACCTGCTTGATAGAATTGACGAACCGCTTTACGATTGGCACGGAAGTAATGAACCCCTTCCATTGTTGCCAATTGGCGAATACACCATTCCAATTGTACATCATCTACGGGATCAATCACAATTGTGTTTGGGATAGCTCGCATAATTGCCATATCTTCAAATGTCGTATGCGTTCCTCCATTAGCTCCGACACAGAAACCAGGATCTGAACCATAGATGTTCAAAGTATTTTTCGCATAGGCCCCAGATAGATAAATCTGATCCAAAGCTCGACGAACTGAAAATGGTGCAAATGTATGTACAAAAGGAATGAATCCTTCAACCGATAATCCCGATGCGATACCAATCATATCGGCTTCGGCAATACCACATTGTACAAAACGATCAGGGTTGGTTTTTTGAATATCCGTAAACTTACTAGCTCCCCCTAAATCGGCTTCCAGAGCAACGATTTTATCATTTGTTTTCATCAAATCTTGAATGGTTTGTACCACAGCTAAACGCATATCTCTCCCATTGGTTGAGCGGTCTGAAACTAACTTAAACATGATGGTTCCTCCTTTTCAATCCATGCCTGCAAATTCTCTACAGCTTTTTTTGCTTCTCCAATCACTTCATCGTTATTAAATTTCACACTGTGATTCGAAACCATATCTTCAAAGTATTTTACGCCAGCGCCTTTAATGGAATCTAAGACAATACATACAGCTTGATCTTTAACAGCTTTGGCACGATCAATTGCAGCATCAATGGCTTCGATATCCTGTCCTTTTACAACTTCGGTATGGAAGCCAAAAGCTTTCATTTTGTCTGGAATACTGAAAGGATTTAATACATCTTTCGTATAGCCATCTAATTGACGTTTATTGTCATCAATAATCACAATACAATTATTTAAACGATTGGCAGCAATGTATTGGAAAGCTTCCCAACATTGTCCTTCATTTAATTCGCCATCTCCTACCATCAAGTAAGTATAGCGCTTGCTGCCTTTCATTCTTTGTCCAGTTGCGATACCAGCAGCACTTGAGGTACCTTGTCCAAGCGAACCCGTTGTCATATCTACACCAGGTGTTTTCGTACGATCTGGATGCGATGGCAATTTGGTTCCTCCCTGGTTTAATGTGAATAACCATTCTTTAGGAAAATATCCACATTCAGCTAAAGTAGCATACCAAACTGGTCCAGCATGACCTTTGGATAAAACAACCATGTCTCGATCTTCTAATTGCGGATTTTTCGGATCCACATGAAGTTGTTTCCCATATAAAACCGCCATTGTTTCAACCAAAGACATCGCTCCTCCTAAATGTCCTTGTCCGCAATGAACGAGCATTTCCAAAATATCAATTCGTATTTTGGCTGATAAGATTTGGAGCTTTTTTAATTCCATTTGTTCCATAGCAATCTCTCCTATTTCGGTTTCATTATTACGTAAAGGAACCGGCAAAACCAGGCCATGATGATTCAATAGTTTGTGCAAAAACTTCACAGTACAATGGCTTGCACAAAACCTAAAAAAACATTGGATTCAAGAAAAAAGCTGCTTGGATTTCCATCCAAACAGCTAGCGAATACAATATTCTTCGGTTTTCATTTTGAACGCTTTTTGCAGCTTTTCTTTCAATTCTTCTTTTGAAACAATGTCCTGTAAAATAATTTTTCTTGGCATGGCTAAAAAAGCCGCTTCTAAATCTTTTCCAATCACAAATAAATCGGCACTATATTCATAAACTTCCGAAACCGAATGATGACTTACTTGAACACCCGTAATATTTAAATCAGTTAATACCTTTTCCAGATTCATTTGAACAATTAAAGAACTGCCTAAGCCATTTCCGCAACAGCAAACAATGCGTCGAATCGTAACCATATGTTCTTCCTCTTGCTCTGATTATAGGCGCGCTTATAAGAGGATTCAACCAAAAAAGATGAAACCTTTCGGTTTCACCTTCCTTAAAAATTATTCAATATGGAATTCATCGGCTTCTTGCGCAAAAGCTTTTTCCAACTTTTCCGTCAATTCTTTCATTGACATAATTTTCTTTAATACAACAACACGGGGATAATCTTGTAGTTGGGGAGCAATGTCCTTTCCTACCACAAATAGATCCGCACTAGCTGGACTTACTTCTGATAAAGAAGTGTGCCCTGCACTAACGCCCTCAATTCCTAAATTTTTCAACGCTTTTTCAATGTTCATTTCGACCATCATAGATGAACCTAAACCAGATCCACAACAGCACATTACTTTACGAATCGTAGCCATTTTATATTTCCTTCTTTCTATTCAGCAACCTTCTTTTTCGGTGCGACAATGTTATAAATAATTGGCAATAAGAATACGATAATACATACAATCATCAAGGCATTTCCGGTTACATGTTGTGCTACATTTCCGAATACGATTCCCATCCAAGAGAAGTCAGCATCCGAGAATGTACAGTTTGCGAAGTTCAATGCACCCATAACTGGCATACAGATAGCTGGTAAGAAAGTAATCAACAATCCATGCATGAAAGAACCGAATACACATCCTTTTAATCCACCTTCGGCATTTCCAAAGACACCAGCTGTAGCACCACAGAAGAAATGTGGAACAACACCAGGAAGAATCAATGCGACAGGACTAATTGTTTTATCCCAGAATGTTAAAACAAGAAGACCAATGATACCACCAACAAAGGATACTAAGAATCCAATTAATACAGCATTTGGTGCATAAGGGAATACAACTGGACAGTCAATAGCTGGCACAGCTCCGGGAACCAATTTTTCGGCAATTCCACGGAAAGCAGGAACGATTTCACTAACAATTAAACGTACACCACTTAAGATGATATAAACACCACCAGAGAAACTTAAACCACGTGTAATTGCCCAAACAGCCCAGTTTGTGGTAGTTTCGGTACCAACATTTAACAATTCACTTAAGTTTGTATATGTTTTTAAAATCGTATCTGGATTAGCGCGTAAAATACCACGACCTACCGCAACACCAGTAACAATTAAGAAGAATACAACCATTGTCAAACCAATGGAAACTGTTGTATCACGTAAGAACGTTAAACGTTGTGGGAAGTTGATATCTTCTGTTGATTGATCCGCACTGTTTTTGAATAATTTTGCACATTGTGCAGAGAACCAGTATCCAGCTCCACCAAAGTGACCAAAACCTAATTCATCTGTTTCAACAATTTTTTCCATTGTACTTGAACAATAAGCTGGAGAAGCTGCAGAAATAAAGGCTAACAAGCATCCACCAGAAATCCACAATGCGAATCCATTTAATCCACCAACACTTAAAATAACGGCTAACATACATGACATATATAATGTATGGTGTCCAGTTAAGAAGATGTATTTCAAGCGCGAGAAGCGGGCAAGTACAATATTTAATACCATACCGATTGCCATAATATAAGCAGTATCGGTTCCAAAATTATTTAAAGCTAAACTTACAATGGCTTCGTTGTTTGGAACGACCCCTTGCATGTTAAAAGCATAGTTGAAAATATCTCCAAATGCATTTAACGAACCACTTTGCAAGAAACTAGCCCCGGCACTCAATACTAAGAACCCTACAATACATTTAACGGTTCCTTTTACAATTTCTTCGATTGGTTTCTTTTGTAGACATAAACCAATACAAGCTAGAATACCTACCAACATGGCTGGAGTTGATAAGATATTAATAATAAAATCTAACATATTTTTCTCTTTCTCCTTTTAGTCTTGGGATGCTTCAACAAACAAATCAAAGATTTCTTTTCCTGTTGTTGCATCTAAAATGGGATTCACATTTCCCTCATCGCCAAAGATTGTTGAAACAGCCACAATTCCATCCATGTGACTCGTTTGATCTTTTGCAACCAAGGCAATTAAAATGCGAACAGCACTGCCATCTTCTGTAAAATATACGGGTTCTTTTAACACAGTCACAGCCATTTGTGTTTCTTTTACCCCAGCTTCACTTGATGCATGAATCAAAGCCATGTCATCGGTCAAAACATAATAAGCACCATATTTTGCCGTATTATCTAATACAGCTTGTTCGTATTGATCGGTACAATAGCCTTGAGCTACCAATGGTTCAAGAGAAAGATGGATTGCCTCTTTCCAATCCTTCACACCTTGTACAGCACGACAATTCTCTTCTTTTAAAAGCTGCTCTATCATTTTGCTTACCTCCTTCGACAATGGCATTATGTCGGATTTACTATGGCAAAACCAGGCCAAAGATTTTCATAGTTTTGTGCAAAATATAGACAAAAAGCGCAAAGAAACCGATTACAATGCAGTTTTTCACACGTTTTACACAAATTTTGCACAGTTCTGTGCAGTGAATTGGGTTTGTCTCTCTTTCACGATTTCTTTACTATAGTTCTATAGAAAGTAGGTCATTCTATGTCAATATCGCTTTTATTTATTCTTATTATCGCATTAATCGCTGCTGCAATACCTTATGTAGCCCGCTCTTTTTGTTGGAACCGGTTTATAAAGCACGTCAACAAGAAACAATACGATCTTGCCTTACAAGATACCGAAGGAAAGCTTTTTACCTTATTATTTGGTGAAGTCAGCTGCCATTGGAATCAATTAAAGATTTATTTAGAATGCAAAGATGATAAACAAATCTGCCAAAAAACCAATGAACTGTTAAATGCGAAGCTATCCCAAAAACAACGCTACCAGCTAACAAACAGTATCTATTTTTATTTCCTAGATACCGAAAATCAAGAAATGGCAAAAAAGGTCAAAGACCAACTTGATACTTGTTGTAAAGATGAAGAAAAAATATATAATGATATCCTATATCGTGTATTTATTGAGAAAAAAGCGGATGATATAGAAACGTGCAAAGAACTTTTAGCACAAAGTCCCAATCACAGTAAAGAACAAGGTCTTTTAGAATATCTATTGGGCTTACAATATCAGTATAATAAAGATAAGAAGAACAGTCTTCTCTATTTTGAAAAAGCCAAAAACGATTTAAAAGGAACACCATATCACAATAAAATAAAGAAACAATTAGCTAGCAGAAAGGGTGAATAATATGGCTTCGTTTCCACTCGATAAACGTTGTAAAGAAATTCTTCAATCCATTATCTATGCTTCCGGTTTTATTAAAGTTCAAACCATTGCCGATCAAATGGGCGTATCAAAAAGAAGTATTTATTACGATTTAAACAAGATCAACGATTGGTTAAGATGCAACTCCATGCCCGAAATGAAGCAACAAAGAGCCAAAGGAATCTTTATTGAAGAAACATATAAGAAAAAAATTCAAGAAATTCTCTTTGGTCAAAAGGAAACCCGGCTCAATCAAAATTACACACCAAAAGAGCGACAAAGACTGGAAATGTGCATTACCATTCTGCGCAATAAAAATCTCTATATTGAAGATTACATGGACATCTGCAATGTGAGTCGAAATACCATCATTGCTGATTTAAAAGTCGTTTCGGATTATCTCCATAAACAAGGTTTAAATCTTGTCTATACCTTAAAATCTGGGTATCGCATCATGGGTGATGCGATTAAGAAACGGGCCATTTTCTTTTTATTTTTCCCGCCCTTTTTTGACTATTATGCCAATTCTATTTTAAATGAAGCCCAAAACCAGGCTTTAAAAGAGATTTTCGCAAAGCTAAGACAAATTGAATTTGAACTTCATGCAGAATACGTAAGTGGTACCCTTTCGACTCTTGCGGCTTTCATCTATTCCATCCACAATCAAAAAGATCAAATTGATTTTACCGATATGGACCAAGAAGAAATCGAAAGCACCAAAGAATATCAATTAGTACAAAAAACCTTCCAAGATTTAGATCATAAAGAAATCTTATACTTATCTTTGCATCTACTTGGTTCCCGCCTGCAGACTATACCCGTAAATATCAGTGATCAAAGCGAACAATCGCGTACTATTGCTACGCTCCTTGTAGATAAATTCGAACAGATTTCTGGTATTCAATACGATCACAAAGATGAGTTGATTCGAGCTTTAACCGCTCACTTATCGACATCAATGTATCGCTATCGCTATGGAATTCAGTTGGGAAATCCCATGTTGGAAAGCATCCAAACCGAATATTCGGAATTATTCGAGCTGACAAAATCGGCCTTTCAACAGATTAAAGATGAAATTCATTTTGATATTTCCGATGCCGAAATTGCCTATTTGACCTTACATTTTGGGGCTTTTATGACACCTAAGAACCCAAACCAGGCAACCTATCGGATTCTTGTCATCTGTCCCAATGGCATTGGCACAGGAAATATGATTAAGAACGAAATTCAACACTTAGTCCCACAGGCAACCGAAATTCAAAATGTACCATTAAGCCAATACACCCCAAATCATAATTTTGACGTCGTTGTCTCTACAGTTGTATTAGAAAACGAAAGTAAATTAATTATTGTACATCCCATTTTAACCGATCAAGATCGCGTAGCTATTTTACGCAAATGCATGTACAATGAACCGCAAACTCGAATTCAAATTAACGATTTATTAACCATCGCAAAAAAATACATTCCCGAAGACAAGATGGATGCCTTTGAGAATGAATTACAAAACTATTATTCGCACCTGCAAGTTCAGCAAGTTCCTAAAAATGATTATGGACTGGGTTTATTGCACTACTTGCAGCTATCGCACATTCAAATTTGCCAGGAAGCTGTAGAATGGGAAGATGCTTTAATCACTTCTTGTCAGCCATTACTGGATAATGGATCCATTACACAAGAATACATTGATGCCATTCTCTATGATCAAAAAGAACGTCATTTATATATGTTCTTATCCGAAGGATTGGTTTTAGCCCATTCAAGTATCGACAAAGGTGTCAATGATATCGACGTTGCCTTAACCACTTTTAAAGAACCCGTTCTTTTCAATAACGGAAGGCAGGCCCAAATTATTATTGGCATGTGTGCAACCGACCAAACCAAACATATTCGCATTTTAAACGATATTATTGAAATTTTCTCAAAGAAAAAATCACTGGAAAAGCTGGCAAATATGAATACTACCGCTGAGATCTATCAATATATTCAACAAGCTCTAGAATAAAAAAAGCTCATCGCATAAATTTTATGCATGAGCTTTTTTATTTCTATTACAATAAACCAATAGCAGAAGCTGCAATAGACAAGACGATAATACCAACAATTAGAACGATCGGACTCACTTGTTTTTTCTTCAAAAGCCAGAAGCAAAGTATCGTATCATGACAAGTTTGAATTCGAATGCATCAACCAAGATTATTCCCTTCAATTTGAAGATTTGAAACATCCAACCGAAGAGCTTAAACAATTACGCCAGGAAGCCAAGCAGGTATTGAGCGCTCTACAGAAAAGAAATATAACCCTGATTCAAATCATGGATACACTATGCCAAATTCAAAAAGACTTTTTTCTTAAAGATGGAAAAATTAACTATTGTACGTTAGAAATGGTAGCGAAACAATGTGGGCTTCACGTTTCAACAATTTCCCGGGCCATCAACCAAAAAAGTTTTGAATACAATGACAAGTATTATCCAATCAAACAACTCTTTTCGCACAGTGGGTTAAAGGAAATATCAGCTTATACAATTAAAGAGAAAATGAAAGAGATCATTGAAAGCGAAGATAAAGCCCACCCTTATAGTGATGAGGCTATACGTAAAATTCTTGCCAAAGAGAATATCCATATTTCCCGTCGTACAGTCACGAAATATCGCGAACAGCTTTTCTACTTCAGTGCACAAAAGCGCAAAAGCGAGGAATAAAAAAACACTTTGTATAGACAAAGTGCATAATGATACTAATTTGTATTATGAATGGTTCGTTCAATTTCCTTTCGTAGTTGATCCAATTGCTGGTTCACAGAAGGAATCTGACTTGTGAAATCTAACATCTGCCAGATAGATCCTTGTTCATCTAACAACTGTTTACTCTGCGGATAATATAATCCATACACAAAAGCTACATGACTTAAGCGAAAGTCAATTGCGGTTTTACGATGCGCTTGATACACCGTTTGATGCGCACATAGATCTTGCCATACAGCCGGACTAATGGAAGTTTGGTACAACTCTTTTTCTGGAAGGCCATAGATATCCTCAAAACTTGAACAGACATTGACCCGAATAATATCAATTTTATCCGCATCCCGTAAAAGTTCTGCCATTTGTCGCAAAGATTCTTCACATTCTGGCAATTGATAAGCACTATGCCAGCGTATACAAAAATCCAGCTTTGAATCATGGATACCAAACTCTTTCAATAAATCAGCACTTAAAAAGGCATGGTTACATGATTTTGCATCATGAAAGGTATGATAGCGTTTCAATTGCTCAAAGCGTCCGATATCATGCAAGATTCCCATCGCATAGGCAAACTCTACATCCAAATTTAATTCCTTAGCCAATCTCTCACAATTTTCTGCAACACGATAGCTATGTTCTTTTTTCAATAAAACACGGGAATCACTTAAATCATATTGACTGACAAAAGCTTCAAATTGTTGAATAAGCGTTGTTCGATTCATCACATCGATATAATGCCTAACACATTAAATACGGAACTAAATAAAATCACAAGAATAAAAGGAATTGCCAAGTATTTCAAAACAAACACATAGATCTTTTCTCGTTTAAAAGCAGAAGTTGACTTGATTTCTTTGGTTAAGCGTGGAATCGTAACCGCTTTTAAGACAAGAACACAAGTACAAATGGCACCAATTGGCATCATGATCGAATTGGTAATAAAATCAAAGAAGTCTAAGAAATCCATACCCAATAAAGTAACTGAAGATAATGGACCGAAGCCTAAAGAAGAAAGGCTACCTAAAAGAACCATAATACCAGCGACCAATAAAGAAGATTTAGTTCGCGAAAAAGATAATTCATCTTCAATGGTTGATACAGCACTTTCAGCTAAGGCAATAGATGAAGTCAGTGCAGCTAATAAAACCAATAAGAAGAATAAGATCCCCGCACCTTGTCCAAAGCCCATCGACGCGAAGACTTTTGGCAAAGTAATAAACATCAAAGAAGGTCCTGCCTGCAAAGCAGATTGATCTCCATTGCTGAAGGCAAAGACCGCAGGAATAATCATCAAACCAGCTAAAATCGCAATCAAAGTATCAAAGATTTCTACTTGGGAAGTACTCTTTTCAATATCAATTTCCTTTTTCATATAAGAACCAAAGGTAATTAAAATACCCATTGCCACAGATAGCGAATAGAACATTTGCCCTAAGGCCGTTACAACGGTCATCCAGGAAAAATTCTTAAAGTCAGGAACCAAGAAATATTTCACACCCATCATAGCGTCAGGTCGTGTTAAAGAATATCCAGCAATGATAAAAGCTAAGACAATCAAGATTGGCATCATCATCTTCGATACTTTTTCAATTCCATTTTCCACGCCCATCAGTATGACAAAAATCGTTAGTCCCATAAACAATAAGAACCATAGCTCTACTGAAGAACCATTACTGATAAAAGAAGAAAAGTACGTATCCGTAGCTACACCTTGGACATTACCCTTAATGTATTCGAACAAGTATTTACATACCCATCCACCAATTACACTGTAATAAGGGACAATCAACATTGGTACGATGGCATTGATCCAGCCACCGAACTTGCTCCATTTCGCATTACTGAAAAAGCGGAAGGCACCAACGGGGCTTTTCTTACTCATACGACCAATGGTTGTTTCTGACATAATCATCGTGTAACCAAAGGTTGCCACTAAAATCAAATAAACCAATAAGAACATTCCCCCACCGTATTTAGCGGCTAAATAAGGAAAACGCCAAATATTTCCTAATCCAACAGCCGAACCTGCTGCCGCCAGGACAAAGCCAATCCGGCCGGAAAAACTACTTCGCTTCTTATCCATAATAATGCTCCTTTGCATAAGATGTTAGGACATCTTCCACTTTTTCTATCGTGCTACAAAAATGAACTTTTTCTAGAAATGCCGGATCAAAGAAACCTCCATCGGCCATATTTTCTAATAATTGATGCATCGGATCATAGAAATGATCTGGATTATAGAAAACACAAGGTGCCTGTAAACGATTCAGGTGCAACAAAGACATAATCTCGGAAATCTCTTCTAATGTTCCAACGCCACCCGGAATAGCCACAAAAGCTTGCGAATATTCAATCATCATCGTTTTTCTTTCGGCCATCGTATCTACCACATGTAAATCCGTCAAACTATGATGCGTAATCTCTTTCTTTTCTAAAAAAGTAGGAATAACCCCAATCACTTTTCCCTTTTCGGCTAAACAAGCATCGGCTACAATTCCCATCAAACCGGTTTGTCCGCCACCATAAACCAAAGTATGTCCTTCTTTACCAATCCAAGTGCCTAATGCTTTTGTTGCTTCTTGAATGGTGGAATCTTTTCCTAAAGAAGAACCTAAATACACTGCAATATGCATATCTTTCACTCTCCCAACTTACTTAACTGATTTTTTGCATCTTCATAGCCCAAATCCATTCTTCCCATCGTTAATACCTTATTGACGACAAAGGTATCAAAAAACGAAATAGGTTCACTTGGATACACGGGATAGAAGATTACATCTTCCACATCTAATCCCGCAATACTCTTTTCCCATTTCATTTTCTCATCGGGTCCATCTTCATTTAAATGAACCACCAGAATCTTTTTAAGGCCTTGTTCAATCAAAGGACGAACTGGACTATTATCAATGACCCCGCCATCCACGGTTTTCTTTCCTTCAATGGTATGAGAAGGATAAATCCCCGGTATGGCACTGGAAGCCAATAATAGATTCGTAATATCTTCCTTATCTAAGGAATTAATTTTATAAAATTCACTTTCAAATAACAATTCTCGGGCTCGAAATTTCGTATCACTCGATAAAGGATCCAAACTTAAATCTTTTTCGATAGAAAGACCGACATATAAATCCATCGGAAGGGCATTGGGTTTCCAACACGCTAGACCACTGTCGATAAAATAAGAAATACGATCTTGAGTAAAAAAAGAAAAATTCCGCTGCAAGAGCAATTGACGGATTTCTTTCCAATCACTGGCACTCGCAAATAAATCCCCTTGACGCAAGCTCTTCCAAAGTAGGACAGCTTTATCGTATTCATCTTGTGCAATCAACAAACTGTTTAAAGCTCCGATTGAAGCTCCACTAATTGCGGCAATTCGTTGGTCTAAGCCAACTTCTTTTAAGTATTTCCAAACGCCTATTTGATAGGCTCCCTTCGCGCCACCGCCACATAAAACTAAGCCAATATCACGTTTTTGTTTATTTCTTGTCTGCATAAGTAAAATCGTACTTTCCATCTATAAAGCCTAAAAGAAATGCTTCCGCTAAAGACTGTGAACGAATCTTTTCCCGTGCTTGTTCTAAAGGAAACCAAGCATACGAATCGATTTCCCAATTGGGATGACTTTTGCCTTCTACAATAGCTGTGAAATTCAACATAAGCGTATTCGATTTCGAAAAATAATGGGAGTGATTAAATGACAAAGCCTGCACATCCAATCCCATCTCTTCTTTCACTTCCCGAATCACGGCATCTTCGGCATCTTCGCCTTTATTCACATATCCCGCAACCAGAATATAACTATCTTTTCCGTATTGCTTGATAAGTAGTGTTTCATCCTTGGTTTCATTTAAAATAACCATACTGACCGCAACATTAAAGACTGGAAAACGAAAATCCTTACAGGTCGGACAATAAGGAACCATCCCTTCGTCTTTTAATTCTTTTAAAACCAATTCACTTCCACATTGCATACAATGTTTCATTTCCAAAGCCATATGCATTCTCCCCAATATGTCATTATTCTAGCATAAATTAGAAAACTTTGTTGAAACACAAAAAAAGGAAGATAGAATTTTTCATTCCACCTTCCCTATCTTGATCTTATAGACCGGAATACATACCAATACTGAAAATAAAGGCAATGATTACGGCAAGTGGTCCTGTAATCAAACGCGAATACAATACGGCAGGAACACCAAACTCAATTGTTTCTGGTTCAGCTTCGCCTAAAGACAATCCAACTGGAACGAAGTCACATCCAACTTGGGCATCAATAGCAAATAATGCTGGTAGAGCATATTGTAATGGAATTGCTTTAATCGCAAATTGTTGTCCCAACAATACACCAACCGTAGAAGCAATAACAGCTCCTGGTCCTAAGATTGGTGACAAGAATGGAATACCACAAACAACACTGATAACTAGTAACCCTGGTAATGTTCCACATAATGGTGCAATGGTATTGGCAATGATGTTTCCTAATCCACTAGCACTGATAATTCCTAATAAAGTAGACGTAAAAGCCATGAATGGTAATACGTTACGAATGATCATGTCAATTGAATCACGACCAGCGGCAAAGAATTTGTTGACAACATGTCCAACCCCGATACCAATACGAGTAATGATACCTGGCTTGTTAACTTCCTGGCTGGCAGCAATTTCGGCTTTGGCCTGTTCTTTGGATTTAGGTCCATCTGCAGCTGCCATTTCTTCTGCTGCTGTCATAGTAGGTGCCGCATTTGTTTCATCGGTATAGGCTAGATTGCTTTCTTTGACATCCGATACATAGATATCTTCGGTAATATACATAGCCAATGGGCCAACAGCTCCAACTGGTTCAACGTTTACAGTTTTAATCCGTTTCTTTGGATAGACACCACAACGTGCCGTTCCTCCACAGTTAACAACTGCCACCGCAACTTCTTCATCTGGAACAGTGGTCTTAAAGCCATCTACTAATTCACAACCGGTCATTTCGGCAATCTTTTCCGCTACAGGACTGATCTGTTGTCCTGTTACACACAATACTTTATTTCTTGTTTCATTTGGTTCGATGATTAATGGTCCTCCAAAACCAGCCGAACCTTTGGTGATTTTAATATTCTTATATTCAGCCATTTTCATCTCTCCCTATTTCTTAATACCTGCTAGTTTAAAGTAAATCTTTTCGGTTACAATACCGCGAATCAAGATAACAATTAAACCAACGATGAAGTAACGAACCGCTAAGTCTGCATAACTTCCGGCAACCTTCTTCACACCTTCTGCAATTCCCATGAAAACGAATAACTCACCAGCATTCGCATGTGGGAATAAACCAGTAATAGGGTGGCAGAAACTTACTGAAGCATCATAGAATGATGGTTTGTATTTTTCTTCAACAAAACGTCCAAATGAATATTGCATTGGGTTTCCTAAGAACATATCTGCCAGCAAAGGGAATAAAGTATAACGAGTAATTGCATACTTCGTTAACTTGTGTGCAAATTTTTCAACTCTTTCTTCACCAACCAGTTTAATGATTGAGTTCATGAAAGTTAACAAACAAACAACTTGAGGGATGATACCTGTTACCCAACCCGTAAAGGTTTCACCACCTGCTGTAAATAACCCAATAAATCCTTGAGCTAAATTAGCAACTACATCCATAAGTTCTCTCCTCTTCAATGTGTAATTACATTGTGTTTTTAAAAATGTTCGGCCTTAACATTTTATGCGCTGTATAGTCGAACTATACAGGAATCGAAACGAAAGCTTTACAATGGATTTTTGTAAGTGCTTTCATCTTCTAAATGCATTCTAACATAAGTAAATGCGATGTCAATCGGGTAAAGTTGAACAAACGTCTAAGTGAATATTGATAACTTTTTCACTTATCCATCTGTTCAAAATTCACAAAAACCGTGATTTTTCTTTGTGACCACGAAAAAAACTGTCTCACAAAGAGACAGTCTTATGACTAATTCGATTTGACTTATCCAAAGATTTCGTCTTGTTTTTTACGCAATTCGTAAATCAATGTAGAAGTATCTACATCTACATCTTCATAAGTCAACAATTGACCCTTCTTAACGTCTTTTTTCAATACGGCGTTCTTATTGATCAATCCAAATGGTACATAACCTTCTTCTTTGGCATGTTCATGTGTATCAATGGATCCATAAGTTGTATAACCACCAATTCCATCAAGATGTTCGCCGGCTTTCATATCTTTCTTAGCTACTGTGATAACTTCAGATACTAAGCCACCCTTTGGTACGATGACTCCTTCATGATAGATTACCGCACGTCCGATCGTTAATGGCGTTTCCAAGTTACATAAGTGGTATGGACGATACAATGTCCATAATGGTCCTGGACCCATGCTATGGTATTGCATTTGATAGCTGATCTCATCGTTATCTGTTGATACTGTGACAAATACACCTGGAGCAATACCACGTACGTATTCTACGACTCCATGTTTATTTAAGATTCCATCGTCTTCTTTCAAACGATACATATCATTTAAACCTTTAACATCACAAGCGATTCCATGTCCACCGATAACATCTGGTACTAGTCCTGTCGCATTTGACATAGCAGTCATTTCAACCATTGTCTTCGTTCCATCTTTAAACGCACATAACATCTTAGGTGACATCTTACGACGAGTAGCTTCTTCTAATACTGTATCTGGGTTGCAGGCACGGTCGATACGGTTATTCTTTCCTTTACCGATTACTTCTACATTCAATCCGATTGCGGTTGCGAAGTCATACAATTCCATAACAGCACCTGGTTCATCTCCATTGGTACCTGTATATACAACACCAGCTTCTTGGGCTAATTTATTCAAGTATGGTCCGATAACGACATCAGATTCAACGTTCATCATAACGATGTGTTTCTTACCAGCAATCGCATCCAAGGCAATTCTTGCTCCAACATCAGGAACACCGGTAACATCAACGACAACATCGATTTCTGGTGTAGATGTAACTAGTTTTGAATCATTGGTAGCTACATATTTTCCAGCTTTAATGGCAGCACTTGCTTCGGCAACATCGGTTGTCTTAACGATTTGTTCTGGTTTAACTCCACCATATTCAAAGGCATGTACGGCTAAGTCGATATTGATGTCGCAACAAATAGCTGGTCTTTCACCTTTGATCATTACTAATTCTGTGACCATTCCACGACCCATTTGTCCAGCACCGACAACGCCGACTTGAATTGGTTTTCCTTCTGCTTCTAATTGAGCAAGCTTTCTGTTCATGTTATACATAATTTGTTTCTTCCTCCTCTAGATTGTTCTAGATTTTTTATAACATTATATTAATACCTAATTTTATGAAAAGCAACACTAATGTATTACTTTTTTCAACACTTTTAGAAGATCTCGATTTCACCACCGACTTTTAAGTCTTCTGCAGTAAACTCAGGTCCACTTAATTCAATCATTCCAGGACGTTCGACTTCCGGTAAACCACGGAAAGAAACCGTACAGTGTCCTAAATCACGCAATGTGTTAATTGCTTCCCATCCTACAGCTGTCACTTTGTACTCTTTCCCACAAATACGGAAAGTATCTCCAGCTTTTGGTTCTTCTTTTAATTCAAATTTTGTATGCAGCACACTAATATCTGCTAATTCAGGTGGTGCATCTTCATTGAAGATAATAATAAAGTTACATACAGGATTTAAAAATTCTAGCGCATCGGCTCCCCATCCGGTGATTTTTACTTGGAATTTCATTTTCTTCCTCCTTTCATCTTTCAAAAAATAAAATTCTTGCATAAATGTTCGGCCAAAAACATTTTAAAATCTATGCTTCAATCGCATCAGTTTCCTCTTCCTCACGATTAAAACGCATTTCCAGTGCCTCAAGGGCATTAATATATCCACGATAGAATTTTTGTTTACGGGGTTCCATCTCACGGAAATCCATCAAAAATTCATCAATTGATTTGCCTACAAACTCTTTCCCAATCAATTTTTGAATGGGGTGAAACTTCGCAAAAATGGTTGCGCCAGTCATTTCTTCTCCACCGGTAATGATCCGATTCGAATCACATGCGATAATCGCAATGTAACTATTGAAGAAAAAGCCTCGCTTTTGCCCAATTCCGACGTTTCCTAATTTATGTACACGACTTACTGCCAAACGATAGCGTTTAATTTGAAAGAAACCGCCTACCATTTGCATCACCATTAATGCCATGGCAATAATAAATATCACAATCAATTCTTTTGACATTCTATACATCCTCCATCATTGCCAGCATTTTATTGACACAACTAATATCCGTAATTAAGACATTAATCTTTCTACCTCGCAATGCCCCAAGGACAGCACGACTCTTTTCTTCACCAACCGCAACCGCAATACGATTTTCGACATGAATTAAATCTTGATCCGAAATTCCCATGACGCGATTGTTGAATTCTTCAAACTTACTGGTATCGCCATTTTCATCATAGAAGCGCAACATGGCATCTCCTACCGCACCTTGTTGTTTAAAGTGCATATATCTTTCTTGCGAAATATATCCCGATGAAACTAACGTACTAGAAGGTGATTCAAAAGACCCAATTCCCATGATTACCGCATTCAAGCGACTAAATAAGGAAATAACTTCTTGTACCGGTCTTTCTTTCATTAGACCTTCCATTACCGCTACATCATTAAAAATCGCAGGGGCAAAGAATTGCACGGCACTGCCATTAAACTTCTTTGCGAAACTTTGGGCAATTTCATTAGAATGGTAATTTTGCGAGCTCAATTGTTTTATGCCAACGCCACCGACAACTGGTACAAAGGTACAATCAATATCTTCTACCGCATAATTGGTGTTGGCCAGATCATATAAGGTATGACCCATAGAAATCCCAATATAATCTTGATCTTGGAAGGTTCGAGAAAAATATGATAAAGCCTCTTCATTGACTTTCTTTAGATGTTCATATTTATTTCCAATATCCAATTCGTCCACAATCAAAATCTCTTTTAAATCGAAAACTGATTCCAATTTTCGTTCTAGTTCCCCATACATGACACTGTCTGGGTTATCCAATTCAATTCGCACAATGTTACGATCACGGCCTGCTTTTAATAAACGCGAAACCGTTGCTCTTGAAATCCCTAATTGCTCGCAGATTTCAATTTGTGAAAACCCATCCTTGTAGTAAAGGTAACAACACTTATAAATCAAACGTGGATCATCAACTATTTTTTTCAAAGTGTCCTCCTTTCGAAAATGTAATCGTTTTCTTTTACATTCCCATCTTAACACGTCAATTATAGACGTCAATGATTTAATGCTGAACATTTGTATAAATAGTTTAGTTTAGCTGAGATATAAAGTCAATTGTTTAAATAGTGAAGAATGTGAATTTCTTCACTAGATAAGTCGTAAAAAAAGAGCTCATTCCCTATCAATGAGCACAGTCTAACCTTATTGAATAGATGCGAACGCTGTATCTAAGGCATCAATTAAATCATCAATGTTTTCCGTACCAATACTTAAACGAACTGTATTTTGTTTAATACCTTGATCAGCTAATTCTTCTTCACTTAATTGTGAATGCGTTGTACTTGCCGGATGAATTACTAATGATTTCACGTCCGCAACATTTGCCAACAAGCTGAAGATAGGTAAGTTATCAATCCACTTCTGAGCCGTTTTGGCATCCCCTTTGACTTCAAAAGTAAAGATCGAACCTCCACCATTTGGGAAATACTTCTTATATAAATCTGGTTGATCAAGCGAAGGATGGTGCACGGCTTCAACTTGCGGATGATTCTTTAAGTACTCCACAACCTTTAAGGCATTTTCTACATGGCGTTCAACACGCAAGGATAATGTTTCCAAACCTTGAATAAAGGCCCATGCATTAACGGGTGAAATCGTTGCGCCTTCATCACGAAGTAAGATAGCTCGAACATATGTCGCAAAAGCTGCCGGCGCTGTCGCATCCGCAAAACTAATGCCATGGTAAGAAGGATTTGGTTCACTGATCCAAGGAAATTTTCCACTGGCTTTCCAATCAAAGTTTCCGCCTTCGACAATCACACCACCTAAAGTAGCACCATGACCACCAATGAATTTGGTTGCCGAATGAACCACAATATCAGCACCATATTCAAATGGGCGAACCAGGTATGGAGTCGCAAACGTATTATCGATTGCTAAAGGGATCTGATGTTTATGGGCAATCTCAGCGAGTTTTCAATATCCACAATATTACTTAATGGATTGCCTAGGGTTTCTGCCCAAATGGCTTTTGTGTTTTCATCAATTGCTGCCTCAATAGCTTCATAGTCGTATGGATCGACAAATTTTGCACGAATTCCATACAATGGAAGGGTATGGGCTAATAAGTTATAGGTTCCCCCATAAATGGTTTTCGCAGCTACAATATTTTCGCCGGCTTTCGCTAAACCTTGAATCGCATAGGTTACAGCTGCTGCTCCACTAGCAACGGCTAGTGCAGCACTTCCACCTTCCAAGGCGGCAATACGTTTTTCAAATACATCCTGGGTAGAGTTTGTTAATCGTCCATAGATGTTTCCGGCATCTGCCAGTCCAAAACGATCGGCTGCATGTTGCGAATTCTTAAATACATACGATGAAGTTAAATAAATCGGAACTTGACGTGAATCACTTGCGGGATCCGCTTGTTCTTGTCCTACATGTAATGCTAATGTTTCAAAATGATATTTCTTTTCTGCCATGATAAATACCTCAACTTTCTCTATATATTATTCTTATCTTTGGCTCGAGATAAGAACTTCTTGCTTTGTATGCTTGTACTTTATCACAGCTTCAGTTATCCGAATAATTGAATAGTTTGATGCTTGCTATAAAATATTTTTATATACAAAAAAAGATGCAAAGGTGCATCTAATCAAAATATTCTTTTAATTCATCGACATAGGTTTGTCCAATTTTTGATAAAACACTATGTTTTTTATAGATATACCCAATGGTCATAGAACTGTTAGGGTTATCTTCATCGGCTTTATACGGAATCACAATGCAATCATCCCCATTTAATTCTTCACAGATAATTCCACTACACAACATATATCCATTCAGTCCAATCATCAAATTCAAAGCCGTTGAACGATCGGTCAACTTGATAACCCGCTGATATTCATTTTCCGATAGAATTTCTTCCGCTAAATAGAAAGCGCCATCTTCTCCTTGATCAAAGGAAAGATAAGGATAATCTTGCAACTCTTCCAGACCAATCGATTCACGATTCGCTAAAGGGTGATGTTTATATACATAAACATAGGCATCACAAGTAACCAACGGTTCGAATTTCAAATCTTTCTCATCCAAAAGTTTCTGTATATATTTGCGATTGTATTCGCTCATATACAAAATTCCAATTTCACTTTTCGAATTTCCTACATCATTGATTACATCGATGGTTTTACTTTCTTTTATCGCAAATTCATACTTTAAGGTATCAAATTGTTTAACCGTTTCTACAAACGCTTTGGTCGCAAAAGAATAGTGCTGACAAGAAACCGAAAACTTCTTTTTAATGTTTCCTTGCGGACCATACTTATCTTTCAACAATTCATATTGTTGATAGACTTGTCTTGCGTGCATTAAAAACTCATTCCCTTCGCGAGTTAAAGTAACACCACGATTGGTTCGATTAAAAATGATAATGCCAATTTCATTCTCTAATTCTTTAATAGCTGTCGTTAAAGTAGGTTGTGAAATAAACAGATTTTCTGCTGCTTTATTCATAGAACCAATATCCGCGACAAGAATCGCATAATAGATTTGTTGCAGGGTCATATCCATCCTCCATAAGAAAAGCATCTCAAGAGATGCTTATAAATCTAATAATTGTTTTTTCTTTGCTTCAAATTCTGCTTCTGTAATAGCGCCCATATCCTTCAACTCTTTTAATTGTTTTAAAGCCTCAAAAGGAATCGAAGAGGTAGTACCATCGGAATTTCCTGATGCTTTTTGATGTTCGAGTTCTTTGATTGCACGCTTCGCAGTTTTCAAATAGTGCCGATTAAAAGGAATCGATACCGTCTTGCCATCATAGGTCAGCTTTAAAATCGCATACGCACTAAAGGCAATCGAGTTCGTAATCTTTATATCCGAAATATGCGAATAAAGATATTCTTTTTTTCCAGTTACAATGCGGTCTTCATCAAAAATAACCGCTGGCATTTCATAAAGTCCTTCAATTTCGTAATACATATACGCTCCTTACTGCCTGTAATAGTACTGAATTCCTAGTGAAGGTTTAAAATACGTACGAATATAGGGATTCTTAGACACAAAGACAATTTCATTGGTCTTTTTGACATAAAAGATCCAATCTCCATCTTCCTTTTCCCGCTTGGTTAAGACATCGGGATCAGAAATAACCCGTCTGACCCCAGCTAGATACGCTTTGGGAGAAGCATATCCCATTTGCCTGCCATGCTTATAGTAATGTTTCTTTAAATATGCATCATCTTTAAAGGTCAATGAATCGACATGTGTAGTAATCCAATCGCTGGTTTTTATTTTGGCAAATACCGGTGCATGTGAAACAAAACCACAGGTACATACCAATGCCACCAATATCCAAAGCTTGATAAGCTTATTCCACATTTGGATTAAAGACTTGTAAAGCCAAACAGCCAAGTCCTGTATGAACACCCACAGCACTTACCAAATCAATAATTTGCACTTGGGCGCCTTCAAAAGCTGCTTCAATTTTTTCTTTGTAAGCTTTGGCATTATCCAAAACATCCACATGGGCAATAATAAATTTATAATCTTTCGTTACATGTAAGCTTTTCAACCGTTCAATTACACTCGATTGCGCTTTGGAAAGCGTTCGTGGTTTAGCCAGAACATCGACTCTACCCTGGGTTGATTTATCCAAGTGCAAAACCGGTTTGATTTTCAACAAGCCACCTAATAAAGCTGCCGCTGGGGTTAAACGTCCACCTCTGCGCATATGTTGTAAATCTTCAAAAATCAAAATGGTATCTGCCGTTTCAACAATCCGATTCAAACGTGAAACGATTTCATCTAAAGACTTTCCTGCATCATACATAGATTTGGCAATACGAATGCAGTCTTGTTCTACAACAGCTGTCACATAACAATCTATCCCCACAAAGTCCAAACCAACTTGTTTGGCAATCATCTCCATCGCATCATACGCTCCGGATAAACCTTTACAGATAGGCACACAAAATACCGTGTCGTACCCTTCTGATTTAATTTCGTTGAAACAATCTTCAATATGCCCAAGCCTTGGCAAAGAAGTTTTCATCAACTTTTTATCATGTAGGTTCTGTATAAACTGCTCGTGATTAATCGTTACCATCTCATCATAAGAGGTACCATCACATTCAATTTGTAAAGGAATACAATAAATTCCTTCTTTTTTCCACTCTTCTGGAGACATTCCTGTTCCAGTATCTGTCACAAACGCTACTTTCATCATCTAACTCCTAAAATATAGTTTTATGGTATCATGTTTTCCCTTGCATTTCCATCGTGCAAGAAGCCCCATTATTCTACCCAAGTCACACGATTTGCTTGAATCGGATGAGCTTGTGCTTCTTGATCTGGATAGCCAAGAATACAATGACCAATTCCTTCAAAGTCCCCTTCAACACCTAATTCCTTGAGAAGAGATTTAAATTCTGCTTGTTCAAATTCCTCTTTTGCCCGATGAATCCAGCAACTACCTAAACCAATCGATTTGGCAGCTAACATCATATTTCCCATTGCCAAAGATCCATCATAAAGGTATGTAGGGCAACGCTTATCCGCTAACACAACCAAAACAACTGGGGCACCATAGAAAGGATCAACACCTGCTTCAAAGTTTCCTACTTTAGCATTCGCTGCAGATAATTTATCCCGCAAAGCTTTTTGCGTAACGGCCAAAATGTGCACCGGTTGACGATTCCTTCCACTAGCTGCTTCAAGGCCTGCTTGAACCACCATTTCAATTTCTTCTTTGGTTGGAAGTTTTGCTTGATACTTGCGAATACTTCTTCTTTCTTTGATCATCTCTAATGTTTCATTCATAAAAATACCTACTTTCTATATATAGACCATCCGGCTCTTTTTAAGTGTAATAAGGCTTTTTCCAACTTTTCTTCAGGAACAAAAAGATAGTCCGTTTGAAAAGTTGTCACTAAATGCAAATTAATTTGATAATCACCTAACACCTGTAAAATCTTTTTCAGCCCTGATCCAACTTCTGTATCTAAACAATCGTCCATATAAAAACCGCGCCATCGCTTTTGTTTCGCATTTTGGCCGATTGCCTTTTCCGGACAAACCAAGGTACATACATCTTCCATTTGTGAAACAAAGGTATGCGGATACTGCCAATCCACAGCTTGTATATCCTCTATCTCACAAATGGAAAATCTTTCCGGCATGACTTGTAAATTCATTTTATTCCTCTTGTTTCCAAAAAAACCAAGCTAAAATATGCATAGCCTGTTCAAATTGCCCTGCTTGAATCCATGTTTCAATCTGCTTATTGTTCACATCAAAAAAATCTAAAAACTCGGTCTCATCTAAAGCCTGATTTGAAACTCGAACACAATTCTTGGCTCCAAAAATATATACATCATTATCAGCTAAGGTCGCATGGCTGGCTACCTTATACAAGAATTTCCAATCTTTGCTTTGATAACCTGTCTCTTCTAATAATTCTCGCTTAGCCGCTTCTAAAGCAACCGTTTGATCTACCGCTTTGGCTTCGATTCCCCCAGCCGGAAATTCTACAGTTGTCCGACCGATGCCCTGACGAAATTGTTTCACGCAAAGAAAATCACCTTGGGTATCTTGGGCAACAATAATGACCGTATGGCGAATCGAGTACGTATAAAACGGTCCATGCACCGAACCATCAGGAAATTGATAGTCCTGCTTTTTAAAATGCATCCATTGATCATTCACTAAGGCTTCTTCTTTGACCAATTTCCAATCTAACTTATGCATCTTGTTTCCTTCATAAAAAAGCCCACAACCGTGAGCTATTCCTCTATGGCCTGTTCAATAGCTTGCGCTAGTTGATCGGCACAAGATGTTGATTTTGTACCACAAAGATTTCCTCTTAAAAGCGCACTTGCTTCTTTGGCATCGCGGCCTTCCAATAATTTACCAATGGCAGATAGATTGCCAGGGCAACCTCCATCAAAATGCACTTGATGTAATTTCCCATCTTCAATCGAAAAATGGATTTGGCGGGCACATACACCCTTTGGTTGATATGTATAAGTTTTCATACGTCTAGTATACCTTCTCTTTTTTAAAAATCCAATTGGTCCTTTAACCAATTTGAAAAACTTGGGCCAATTAAAACAGGCATTTGTTCTTTGTACATTCTTCCCGAATACCCCCAATGTGGTAAAGGGATAAAATGCGTCGTCTTATTTTCTAACAAGCGCTGATAGATAGGATCGGCAATCACAAGTTTGGCCGCATTCATCTTTTTTTGGATGAGATCTTCTTGATCCCAGCATACATCATCTTCACTCAGACCTACTTGTACTTCCAAAGGACACAGGATTTGCACATCTTTATACCCAAATTCTTCCTGCAAACAAGTTCGTAAAGCCTGCATACAAACCGATTCCCCAATCAAAAGAACTTTGCCGTTTCCCGCCTTTACTGGTTTTGGCGTTTGTAAAGGATGGTGAATTTGTTCCGCCAATTGGATGGCTTGTTTTTCTCCCATGGGAATACCTACGACATAAGGAATCCCCCATGTTTCAGCAAAATATTTAGCAACGTCGATAGCACTGGAAGAAAGTACTAGATTCACATCAGCTGCTAAAGCCTTTTGCATCTGTTCAAAAGAAGTTCCCATCGACCAATTAGAAACAATGGTAAAATCCTGATCCTTACACCAAGCCTCCAATGCTTCTACATTGCCAGAGTAGCCAAAATCTAGTGGCGTACAACCCAGTAGATTGATACCAATTCCAGTATGTTCTTTTGGCACCGGCTGACAGAAACGTTTCGCAAAAGCCAAGTAAGCTTGATTGCTTCCACACACATAACTTGCCATGCCCGAAGTTGAAAAGCCGAAACAAGGAAGCTTGGTTTCCTGTTCAATATAGTGGGCAATCCCTTTAAAATCGGTTCCGATTGCCAAGGCAATAGGGGAACCAAAAAGGGCAATAAAGTTAGGCTGCGTTTCATTGGCAGCTTCAATGACTTCTTCAATCAATTTATCATCGTTACCCAATATCGCATCATATTCTTCTAAGGCTGAGATAAAAATCAAGCTATGCATTTTCGCCCAGCGTGGTTCATCATGGGTCGCATAAGTTGAATTACAACCCGAAGCATCATGCATGATGATCAAGCCACCCAATTCATACAAAGCCGAATTAATGCCCGCTAAATCAGCTGCATAATTTGCCGTTTTTCGCATTACTTGTTTCATACAATGCACCCCTTAGCTTTTATTGATAAAATAGCTTCTGCATCTTTCGGATAGATATAAGCATCAAATAGATCCTTGGCCAGTTTGCGAATGCCCACAAAGCCATAATATCCATCATTAGCTACCATATTCACAAAATACTGGGTTCCCGAAAAATACGTCGCCTTTTGTCCAATTGCCAGAATCTTTTCTTGCTTAGCTTCATCACAAGCCCATAAACGACAGCGAAAATCCACCGTTGCCCGAATCAATAAATCTGGATAATGAACTTTTAACCAGTCTAGAGCCTTTTGTTCTCCCGGCAAAAGCGTATCCATATAAACGACCCGGACATGAAAGCCATGTTCTAGTAAGAGCTTCGCTAAACCTAAAGGTCGTGGCGTAGCTGTATAGTCAATTTGAATGGGCGTATCTTTGATTTTCTTTTGCACCTGCCGTAAGGCTTTATGTGCCATCTGTTCATATCGCGTAAAATCAATACAAGGAATGTGACAGGCTTGGGCAATCTTTTGAAGATTTGCTTTGATTTCATCCATATCCCATGTATAGGGCGCATACAACAATTTTTGCCCTAAGCGTTTTTCTAAATCTTTTCCGCATTCCAAGGCAACGGGCATCGTTACAATCGCATAGGAGGCCTGCGCCAGACCTTTGTATTCTTCATAGCTTTCCATTCCACAAAGATCTTGGAAATCCCAGCCATTCTGCCAAAACATCTGGACTAGTTCACTATCCACATCCAAAGGGAAATAATTTCCTACCACATGAACCATTTTCGGATTCTTTTTTGTGTTTTTTAAGGGTGCATAGAGTTGCCGCATTGTCACTTCTTCAAAATGCAATTTACTCTTACGCATCGTACAGTTCATGGAATTTTCAATAAAATCAATTTGCGGATAACGTTCACGCAAGGCTTTAAAAACCAAATTGGTATCCATGGCCATAAAATGATGAATACAGCTCGTATAAAGCATGGCACAGGGTGGCAGGATTTCTTTATGGTCTAAAATGTCACATACACCATCGATAAACAATTGTTCCAGCTTTCCCTCATACAGGTCTTGTTCTTTGATAGTCACCATCGCAAAACGATCCAAGCCGCCAAATTCTGCCGCACTTAAAACTACTCCCCGCAAACAACCTTCTGGACAGACAAAGATTTCCATCGCTTCCGGAATCAACATCGGCGTATGAGCAATCGTCCAAGTCCCTCTAGCTGGTACAGAAAACTCCAGACCAGCATGAAAAAAAGGTGGGTCTGGCAATTGTGCCAGAGTATATTCGGCCTTAGCCACGATCTTCTCCTTGCTCAATGAGTGCTTTAGCTAAGTTTCGATAACGTTGGGCGGCTTCACTCTTTGGATAAGCTTCTAAAACCGTTTGATGTTTTTCATCTGCCTCTTGTACCAGGGGATCAAACGCTAATTGACCAAGAACCGTACAATCCATATCCTGACAGAGTTGCTGAATCCGCTCTTGTTCGTTTTTCACATTCCGTTGATTCACAATTAAACCACCTAATGTGGCATAGCCTCGCTTTTGAAAAGTATCTACAGCTAAACCAATATTCTTTGCTGCATGTATGGCCATTGCTTCTCCAGAAGTTAAGATAAAAACCTGGTCGGCATAGCCTTCCCGAATAGGCATCGAAAAACCACCACAGACAACATCTCCCAATACATCAAACAAAACGACATCGGGACGATAGATTTCATAGGCTTTTTTATCCATTAATAATTCCATTGCGGCAATAATGCCTCGTCCGGCACAACCTAGCCCTGGGGTAGGACCACCGGCTTCGACAATATACACCCCTTTATACCCTTGGGTTACAACTTGGTCTAAGCTTAGGTCTTGATTCATTTCCCGAAGGCAATCTAATACGGTCGCTTTGGCTTTTCCATGGCGTAGATTAATCGTGGAATCGGCTTTGGGATCACAGCCAATTTGCATCACCGTATACCCCATTTCAGCTAAAGCAACTGAAAGATTGGAAACCGTTGTCGATTTACCAATGCCACCTTTTCCATAAAACGCAAATTTATACATGGCTCTTCTCCTAACAAATGCGGGGTAATAATTCCCCGGTTGGTTGTGGCAAAATTGTCTGGGCTCCAAATGGTGTATGGACAACGACCTTGCCAACATTTTCTTCCGTCACTTCTCCAATAACTGCTGCCATTTCATTCTTTTCTTTTAAAACAGCTAAAATCGCTTCGGCTTGCTGAGCTGGAACAACGACAACCATGCGTCCTTCACAAGCCAGATACAAAGGTTCTAAACCTAAGAATCCACAAACGCCTTTTACTGAATCCATCACGGGAATTTGATCTTGGTACAAACGAATTCCCACTTGGGATTCAGCTGCAATTTCATATAAGACGGTACCAACGCCACCTCGAGTCGCATCGCGAATACAATGCAGGTCGGTCGTCGTCGCAATCATCGCTTCTACTGTATGCCATAATTCTTGACAGTCACTCGTTACATCAGCTTGAATCGAGAAATGATTCCGAGCTAGTAAAATCGTACAACCATGACGTCCAATATCGCCAGTCACTAAAATCTTATCGCCAGCTTTGGCATTGGCACCACTGACTTGGATACCTGGTTGAATTTCTCCAACTCCTGTGGTCGTAATAAATAAGCCATCGACTTGGCCTTTCCCAACAACTTTGGTATCACCGGCCACAAAGTGTACACCAACTTTATGGGCAATTTCCTGCATGGATTGGACAATCTTTTCCAGTTTTTCGATTTCAAAACCTTCTTCAATTTGAAAAGAGCAAGTCATATATTGGGGTTTTGCTCCCATGCAAGATAGATCGTTCACGGTTCCACAAACTGATAACTCACCGATATTTCCGCCTGGAAAAAAGCTTGGAGAAACCACAAAGCCATCGGTTGACATGGCCATTTTTCCTTTTGGTGCCTGCAAGACAGCGGCATCATCGCCCGTAAAATCGGGATTATCTAAATATTTTTTAAAAATAGAGCCAATCAAGGAAGCTGTTTGTGCGCCTCCTGCTCCATGTGCTAAGGTAATTACTTTTTCCATTTTCTATCCTCACTTTATCGCATACTTATAATAGGCTGAACAAGCCCCTTCATTGGAAACCATACAAGCGCCAATCGGATGTTCTGGGGTACAACCTTTTCCATAGACCGGACACTGTTCAGGCGTACATTCTCCCTTTAAGATATCCCCACAGCGACACAAAGGATTGGCTTTGCCTAAACTAGGCTGTAAGGCATATTTCTTTTGCGCATCAAAGGCGGCATATGCATCTTTTAAACGCAGTCCAGATTGTGGAATCACACCCAGTCCACGCCATTGACTATCTACCGGTTCCATCACCGAAGCAATTAATTCGCGACCGGATTTTGAGCCTTCCTGACTAACCACTCTAGGATAACAATTCACAAAGAAAGGTTCGCCTTTTTCATAACGTTTGATGATAACGGCAAGGGCCATGATGAGTTCTGATGCCGTAAAGCCAGCAACCACTCCAGAAATACCCTGCTTTTTTAGATCTTCATAGATTTGACATCCCGTAATGGTTGCGACGTGTCCGGGATATAAGAAGACATCGGCACTATCTTTTAAGGCTAGATACGCTTGATCCATGGTCTTATTTGCCACCAGCAAAGAAAAATTCTTTAAGCCATCCACTTGGGCATTACGGACGGCCATACAAGCTAGTGGGGTCGTTGTCTCAAAGCCCACAGCTAAAAAGACAACTTCTTCCTCAGGATGAGCTTTTGCGTAAGCTTCGGCTTCTAAAGGCGAAAAGACCATTTCGATTTTAGCGCCCTTACTACGTGCTTTTTGTAGGGACGAGTGCGTACCAGGAACCCGAATCAAATCTCCAAAGGTACAAATCGTACAATGGTGGACTTCAGCTAATTCAATCGCTTGATCAATATAATCAATCGGGGTAACACAAACCGGACATCCCGGACCGGAAATCAAACGAATGGATGGCGGTAAAATTTGGCGAATTCCCAGACGAAAGATTTCATGGGTATGGGTTCCACATACTTCCATGATGCGAATGGGTTTGCCTTGATAGCCTTTGACAATTTCTAAAGCTTGCGAATTCATTAAAGCAATTCCTCCATTAAAGATTGTTCTTCGCTTTGATCATCCCCATTGATTTTGGCGATAGCTGCGCCCGCATGCACCATTACGTAATCTCCCGGTTCTAAGTCTTCTATCAATTCACTGGATACGGTTGTGATAGCTCCGGTTGCATCTACGACAGCCATACCATCTTTTACTTTTTTTACTTTTGCGGGTAATCCGACACACATACTTTTGTCCTCCTGATATTTTCCATTCCATAATACGCTTGGCCTAATCCGATACCCCCATCATTGCTGCTGGACAGCTTATGGGTCAAGACAGTAAAGCCTTGCGCTTCTAATTCTTCTTTACATAATTTCAATAATAAAACATTCTGCATGACACCACCGGATAAAACCACCATTTTACTTTGGGTTTGCCTAGATGCCTGCAGCGCACCTTCACAGATCCAATGAGCTAAAACGACATGGAAGGTATAAGCCAGGCACGCAATATCTTCTCCACTTTTTTTAGCCTGAGCTAAAAAGGTGCATAAAGCTTTCATTGGCAAGATAAAAAAGTCAGCTTCTTGCATAGATATTGGAACGTCTAGTGCCTTACCTTGATAGCTTTCTGCTGCAAATTGTAAGATCATGGAAGCTTCAGCTTCACAAGTATTGACTTTCCGTAGTCCTAAAATGGCACTAACGGCATCAAAATAGCGTCCGGCACTTGTCGAAGTGACGGTATTGATTTTCATCGCTTTACACTGAAGAATCAATTCGGCTTGTTCTTGGGAACAAAGGTCTAAGCCTTGCCAATCTTCTTTATCTAAAATCGATACGGCATTTCGCCATCCTTCTTTACTGGAAAGATCGCCTCCAACTTGTTCAAAGGGTTCCAGACTTCCTACTCGTTTAAAGGTATGCGTATCACAAATAAAGAATTCTCCACCCCATATGGTTCCATCTAAACCATAGCCGGTTCCATCAAAACTGATGCCAATGACTTCTTGATCAATTTGATGTTCTGCCATACAAGACAGGATATGCGCATAATGATGTTGGCATTCTAAGACCGGTCGACCTAATTCATAAGCCAGTTGACGGGATTGATAGGCCGGATGCATATCGCAAACAATCAGCTCGGCGCGCATTTCTAACAATTCTTCCATGCGTTCAATGGCTCCTTTAAGTGCTTGAACACTACGAATATCCGATAAATCGCCAATATACGGGCTTGGATAGTACAAATCTTTAGCCGCCAGACAGAACGTATTCTTTAGTTCTCCACCAATCCCAAGTACCACCGAATCGCCTTTTTTATGCATCATAAAAGGGAGTGGGGCATAACCACGGGAACGTCGAATCATCATTGGCTGATGGTCAAACCAAGATAGTACACTATCATCGGCACGTAGACGAATCGGACGATTATTGGAAAGCACAAGATCACAAATATCGGATAAGTTCTCTATAACATCCTGGTCGGTACGACAAATCGGAGCCCCTTTCGGATTGGCACTTGTCATAACTAGACAATCTGGCATATCTATTTCATCGGGATAATCAAAGAGCAATAACTGTACCGGCGCATAGGGCAGGATCAAACCAATATTGGGATTATCTGGTGCTACTTCGGGTACAATTTTTCCCGCTTTCTTTTTTAGTAACAAGATAGGTTTCTGATATCCATCTAAGACTTTTTCTTGGCCATCGCGAATCTCCGCTTCCCGACGGGCAACTTCCATATTGCGAACCATGACCGCAAAGGGTTTAAAAGGTCGATTCTTAATGGTTCGTAAACGCTGTACAACTTTCAGATTGGTCGCATCGCAACAGAGGTGGAAACCTCCAATCCCCTTAATGGCCACAATGCCACCTTGTACAATGGTTTGGCGCGTTTGCCGTAAAGCATCCTTACCATGCACATCTTGGCCAACTAAATACAGCTCTGGTCCACAATCGTTGCAACAAACTGGTTGGGCATGATAGCGACGACTTGTGATAGAGGTATATTCTTTTTCACAACTTGGGCACATCGGGAAATCTTTCATGCTGGTACGAACGCGATCATAAGGCATTGAATCCAAGATCGTTAAACGTGGTCCACAAGCGGTACAATTGATAAACGGATGTAGATAGCGCCGATTGCTTGGATCAAACAATTCTCTTTGGCAATCCGGACAAATCGCAATATCGGGAGATACAAAGATATCCCCTTTTACTTTTTGCGAGTGAAGAATTTGAAAGTTCCTCTCTTCTTGAACGGGCAAAGTTTTTTCTTCAATTTTTAGAATAGCAGAACGACTCGGTGCCAACGCTTCTAAGTCCTTACGAAAAGCCGCAACTTGTTCCTTGCTGGCCTGTACATGAATTTCTACATAGGGACCTTTGTTACAAACCGTGCCAGTACATCCATTCTTTTTCGCAATGCGATCGACAAAAGGACGAAAACCTACCCCTTGTACAATTCCTACAACGCGATATTCTTTCCGGATCATACGCTTAATGCCTCTTTTACTTGCGCCCAATAGGTGACATCACTTTCCACTTGATACATTTGTCCGGATACCGCAAAATGCGGTAAGCTGACCATTTGTCCGGTAAATCCCTGACAAGCCCGTAAAAATAATGGATCGCCAATAATTCTTTCATAAGCATTTTCTTTTACCATACCAATCAAATCCATCTCTCCTTCTAAGAAACGATCGTTGGCTTGCATATATTCTGGATCCATTGGAAAGAAAGAAGCAACATCTCCCATTCCAATGGCTTCCCGCAATGCATTGGCAAGGATCTGCTGGTGCAGGATCAAAGTCTTTTTCTTTTTCACTTGCCACTTACCAAGACAATAATCAAAATGGAAGTTCAAACCAAGTTCTTTGGCTATTGTAAGACCGGATGGAGATAGAACAATGTTTTCTTTACAAGCCGCGATTTTCGTATAATTTTCTAGCGAATCATCCATGCCAAACGGAATGCATTTTTTTCCTAAGCGCTGCATCAAAGCTTGTACACTATCTAAGCTTGGTAGATCCAAAGGGGAACAACCCCATAAACCAATGCAGTCTTTGCTCGGTTTTTCCTCAACACAATTGATAAGGGCTCGATAAGCTTTGACTTGACCATAGGTATAATCTTTCATCCCGGTCGTCTCAATATAAATGCTCTTTTTATGGAAACGTTTTTCACACATCCGGCAAAGCGCCGTGTAATCTGTTGCGATTACAGCGGGTACAGGGGTTCCAATCAAGGCAATAAAACGGGCTTCCGGTACACTTTCTAAAGCCTGGCCAATTTTATCTAACAGTTTTTCATCGCGTCCGAGTATCGCATCTAAGTCTCTTAAACCAGCTGAATAGATGGCACTGGACTTGGTGTACCAACGTGGTTCATCAAAGCCACAAGTATTTCCGGTACATCCTCCGGCATCACAAATGACAATCAATCCTCCCAGTTCAAACAAGACGGAAACTGCACCCGATATATCTGGGGCAAAGGGAGATAAATAACGATATAAATCTTTCATAGACAATTCCTCATTTCCGCAATTAGATCTTGAAGGCCTTGATAGCCAAAAGGTTGTTTTTCTTGATTCCAAGGTACACAAGGCACATCTGGATAGAGCATACCTGCATCTTTTCCAATGGTTAAATCGATATCTTGACGGGCTTGATAATGAACCATGGATGGTGAAATTCCTGTATATACTTGCGTATTTGGCGAAACTTTTGCCAGACGCTGAATCGTCTTTTTATCATTTTGCGTGACATTGGAAAAAATCTCCATAATTTCAAAACCTAATTCCGATAATGCACACGCTAGTTCAAATGGATTGGCATCCAACATTTCGCCAATCACAAGCTTCTTTCCTTGAAAGATAGAACGAGCTTCTTGCACGATTTGTTTTGTTTCTAAATAATAACTTGTGTCATCCATCACAACGCCGATAGCCTTGGCGAACAGTTGATATAAACGATGAATTCGTTCTACTTCATATAAGCGAGGAAATTCAATATATGGCATACCTAAACGCTGATTTAAATCCTGGGCAGCATAATTACTTTCAGGATATAAAACCAAATTAAAATTGGCATTCCCCATTTCCATATATTCTTCTAAGGTCTTCTTCTCCGCTACTTGATGAATGGTTTGAATACCGGCTCGATGCAAGAGTTCAAACAGTTCACTTTCCGGATTTAAACAAGAGAAGAAACCTAATAAATTGATTGCTTTTGGATCAACCGTTTTGCGTTCCAGTAAAGAATAGATCGTTTGACGAATTGCAGTCATAGGTGGCTTACGCCCTTCTCTTTCCAGAGCATACATATAGCTTGGCACAATATGTACCCCCGTTTGTTGCTCTATCTTTTGTGCAATGGATTCTAAATCGGTTGCCAATAGAGCATCGACACAAGTAATACAGATTACGACAACTTTAGCCGAAGCGACTTCCAAGATTTCTTGGACCGCTTGCGATAACTTGCGTAAATGTCTTCCGGTAACTAAATCGGTTTCATTCATTAAAAGATAGAACATGCGATCAGCATAGCCTTCTTCTTGCGATAAAATGGTAGAGTTTCTTCCACAACTTGCCGGACTTACTAACAACATCACACTTTCTGGAATGACCAAGCCAGCTCGTTTTACCCCAAAGCCAATGGCACCGGGTGAATTATATGCTAAGGTTGCTGGGGCTGAGTAAATCAAATGGCAGGCGGGAATATATTCGGATGGAATATGTTCTGCCTGGGCAAGTTGTTCGATCGTACGATAAAAAGCTTTCATAGACTTTGCTCCCATAGGCATTTGGCTAAATTGATAAATCGTTGGCTAACTGGATCATTGACATTGCCTTCCACAAGGGTTTTCCCTTGATCTTCAAATTCGTTGATGGCATCACTTCGTGGAATATCCGCTACGATTTCCAACCCTCGCTCTTGGGCAAAGGCTGCCACTTTATTTTCTTCATTGGGTACATTTCGGCGATTGAGAATCAAGCCTTTAACTTTGGCATAACTGCGGTCTTTAAAGTTTTCTACGGCTGTATAAATATTATTTGCCGCATATAAGGCCATCTTTTCCCCGCTTGTCACAATGAGGACTTGATTGGCATAGCCTTCACGAATCGGAACCGCAAAGCCACCACAGACTACATCCCCTAAGACATCGTATAAAACGACATCTGGCTTCTCTTTTTCAAAGAGCTCTAATTCTTCCAATAAGGAAAAAGTTGTGATGATGCCTCTACCCGCACAGCCTAAGCCTGGAGTAGGTCCACCGGTTTCAATACAACGTACGCCTCCATACCCGATTTTCATAATTTCTTCTAAACTTGGATCTTCATCATGGTCTCGTAAATAATTCATCACCGGCATGACCCCATCCCCATGTAAGAGTTGAATGGTTGAATCGGCTTTGGGATCACAGCCAATTTGAATCACTTTTTTACCTAATTGAGAAAATGCAGCAGCTAGATTGGAAGTGATGGTTGACTTTCCAATGCCGCCTTTTCCATAAATTGCACATTTTAACATATCTACACCTTTGTCAACATGGACTTTACTTGTACATGTTCAATTCTTCCTAATTGCCCGGTTAAGGCATTAATTTTGTCATTGGGTCCATCTACAATCAAAGAAATCATAGAAACATTTCTTTCGCGATAGGGAATTCCCATTCTTCCGACAACTAAGTCGGCATACTGATGAATGCACTGATTCACTTTTACAGCTTGTTCTAAATCTTCAATAATAATCGCAATCATGCCTAATCGATTCATACTACCTCCAAAAAAGACTCTTTCCATAACGAAAAGAGTCTCGGTATGACTGCTTTCCGTTTGGAATACCTTACGGTCAGGGGTCTAATATTTTCCTTCTAAACATGCCAGGGCTCTATGTAAGATACCATGCATGTGGGCAATTGCGGTGCCATAGTTGGTCATCGCGATGCCTTGTTCTAACGCTTGTTTATTTCTTTGGTTCATTTCTTTTTCGTTCAACATACATCCTCCACAATGGATAATGCAGTCAAACGAAGAAAGATCTTCGGGGAACTCTCTGCCAGAAGTGAATTGATAAGAGACCTTTTTCTGGGTATACTGATCAATCCAGTTTGGTAATTTTTGGGTTCCGATATCGCCACATTGACGATGGTGTGTACAACCTTCCGAAATCAAGATATGCGCATCCTCTGGTAAATGATCCAGATAGAAAGCGCCTTGCACAGCTTGGGCTAAAATGCCTTTATAACGTGCCATTAAGATAGAAAAAGACGTCAATGGCAAGGTTTCTGGAACAATCTTGGCTACTTTTTCAAAACGTTGGGAATCGGTAATCACAAGTTTTGGATCCTTTACACTATCTAATAAGGATTCTAGTTGATCATCCTGACAAACTAAGGCACAAGCCCCATGGTCGAGTAAATCTCGAATGACCATCTGTTGCGGAAGAATCAAACGTCCTTTCGGTGCCGCAGAATCAACGGGCACAACTAAGATGACACGATCTGCTGGCTTGACTAGATCACCAACTAAAGGATGATGGTTTTCCTTGCCTTTGGCTAATTGACCAATGCGCTCTTTTAGCAATTCAATATTGGTCTTATTTTTCGCACTGACCCAAATTTGATGGGGATCAAGCTTAGTTTGTAGATCACATTTATTATACACGACAAGATAAGGAATCTCGCGTTCTTTAAACAGGGCAATTAATTCATTATCCAGGGTTTGCAGACCTTTATTCCCATCTACAACTAAGATGGCCACATCGCATTCCTTTAAAATGGAACGGGTTTTTTCCACGCGCAACTGACCAAGATGACCCGTATCATCAAATCCTGGTGTATCGATAATCACAACCGGTCCTAAGGGTAAAAGCTCCATCGCCTTGCGAACGGGATCGGTCGTTGTACCAGAATAATCACTGACAACAGATAGATTTTGATTCGTTACGGCGTTCACTAATGAAGACTTCCCGGCATTTCGCATGCCAAAAAATGCGATATGGATTCGTTCTGCAGAAACAACATCATTTAGACTCATATTCATCGCCTTCCTTCCATGGTCGAATTTGTCCAATGTCGGTTACGACATGATATTGAATGGATTCCATTCTTCTTTCCAGGCAATGTCGGCATTGCCCGCTCTCATCGCCAATACAAATCTTATTGTCATACAATTGGTATTTTCGGCGTACCGAAACAGGGCTCAAATTGGGCATCACTACATTGGCACCGGCTAATACACCTTTTTCCCGTCCTTTAGGATCAAGGGTTCCTAAAGCTGTTGTTGCGGGCAATAAAATATTTGGTTGAATTAAACGAATGATACTTAGTAAGAAAAGTGTAGTTTCCACACTTCCTGCAGGATAGTCTTTAAAGGGGGTTTGATGGCTGGGAATAAATGGCCCAATACCACACATTTCCGGGCGAAATGTTTCAATGAATTTACAATCCATTGCCAGATCTTTTTCCGTTTGAAAAGGCGACCCGACCATCATGCCAATTCCCACATCATAGCCGATGTCACGTAAATCTTGAATGCACTGCATGCGGTCTTCAAAGTGCATGGCTTTCGGATGAAGTTTTTGATAATGTTGGGGATTTGCGGTTTCATGGCGCAACAAATAGCGATTGGCACCTGCCTCAAAAAGCTTTTGATAACTTTCTTTACTTCTTTGTCCGACAGAAAGGGTAATCGCACAATCGGGATAACTTTGATGGATGTTGGAAACAATATCGCATAAACGCTCATCGGTAAAATAACCATCTTCTCCGGATTGGAGCACAAAGGTACGAAATCCCAGTTCATAGCCTTCTTGGCAACAAGCTAAGATATCTTCTTTATCTAGACGATACCGCGAACAAGGACTGGACTTACGAATTCCACAATATAAACAATCGTTTTTACAGATGTTAGAAAATTCAATCAATCCGCGTACAAATATATCTTTGCCATAAATCGAACGAGCTACACGGCTGGCTTTATGGGCACAATATTCTTGTACGGCAGCATCTTGATGTTGAATTAAATAGGTATATTCTTCTAGAGATAAAGTATGTTCTCGGCTCAACTTATCTATATATTCTATACTTTTTGTATTCATATCTACCTCATGTGAAGTTTTTCACAACGCTATTCTAACAAACTTGTTGGTTGCCATCAACTTTGAAACAAAAAAAGGCAAGTCACCTTGCCATGAATTCATAAAGCGCTTTTCTTTGTTTCTCATAATCGTACAAACCGAGGTTGTATAAATGATCATTATGCCGAATCGACAAGTCAGTTGTAGCCGTTGGTAAATGGTAACTTGGCGCAAAGATAAAAGCTTTACCGGCTTTCTCTAATTGATAGAGAAAAGCTTGTTGCTGGGCGTACATCTCATGTCGATGATCGAGGGCTTCCACAATTTTCGGATATTTGTGACACATCAAAGTATAGAGTTTTTTATGTGCTTCAGGTTCTTTTTGAAAGTCTCTGGGCTTACTGGTAATGACGACAAGTTTATCACAACCCTGCTCTAAGGCTCGCTTGCAGGGAAGTGCATCGGAAACACCACCATCGTAATAGGCTTGTCCATTAATCTTAATCGGATGACAAGCTGCCGGTATCGCACTGCTGGCCATAATGGCACGATAATCATCTTGTTTCATGATTGATTTATCAAGATAAACGGGTTGCCCGCTTACCGCTTTGGTTGCAACCAATTCAAATTGTGCTGGATTCTTTTGTATAGCTGAATAGTCAATGGGATCCTTCCCATCCGAATTCGTTAAGGTTCCATAAATGTATTCTAAGCCAAATAAATCTCCAGAATGAAGAAAGGCCTTCTTGCCATAGAATTCGGGATCTTTTAACCATTTGGTATAGAAACGATAATTTCTACCTCTTTGCCCTGCTAAATAAGAAGCTAAATTGGCACTTCCTGCCGAAACCCCGACACAATAATCAAAGCTAATATGATCATCATAAAATTTATCTAAGACACCGGCCCCATAGGCACATTTCATGCCACCGCCTTCACAAACTAATCCAATTTTCATACACATCTTCCTTTTTGGGTAAAATATAAACCATTAACAGAAAAACAGCTATGCACAATTTTCTCTTTTTGTCTGTTCCAAAAGTTTTGGAACAAGCATGTGATAAGCAATCACACAAATCACGATACTGACAAGTCCACCAATCGGTGCTGCCAGTCCCATGGGAAAAAGGGTATCCGGAAATAATTTACAGGCAAAATAGGCGCCCGGAATACGGGCAACAATAATCGAGGTAATATTATGAATAAAGGAAACCATTGAATACCCTGTTGCGGCAAAAAAGCCACTGAAACAAAAATGTACCCCAGCGGCCATACAATCCAAAACATAGGCACGTAAATATTGCGTTCCTAAATGAATCACCAGCGAATCATGGGTAAACAAGCCTACTACACCTCCTGCAATACATTGAAAGAGAATCGCAACCACAAAGCCATAACTCAAGGTAATTCCAATACAATAGAACAAGGTTTTTTGGGCTCGCTGTAATAAATTAGCACCCATACTCTGCGAAGCAATGGCAGAAACGGTCGATAACATGCTGGAAGGAACCAAGAATAGAAAACTAATAATTTTCTCTACGATACCTACTGCAGCAGCCACTTGTACCCCTCTTTGATTGGCAATCATCGTAATGATCAAAAAGGAAATTTGAATCAATCCATCTTGCAGCATGATGGGAAAACCTACTTTTAGAATTCGCAACAAAGTTGCCTTTTCTACTTTAAAATCTTCTTTTCTTAGATGCATATGCATTTTTCTAAAATGGAATATCGCAAAGAGAACTGAACCCGCTTGGGCTAAAACCGTCGCATACGCAGCTCCAGCTGCCCGCATGCCTAGTGGTCCTATCAGCAACAAATCTAAACCAATATTTAGAACACAGGCAACGCCAATAAAGAGCATGGGGGATTTAGAATCACCTAAGCCTCTAAAAATAGAGGAAAAAACATTATATAGAACGATAAAGGGAATACCTAAAAAACAGACTTTTAAATAAGCTTGTGCCTCTTGATAAGAAGGAGCAGGCGTAGCTAAAAGCTGTAAAATGGCTTTCATACCCATTAGACAAAGTCCTGTTAGAATAAGGGATAAGCCAATAAATAAAGTAAAACTGTTCCCAATGGTTTTAGTCTTCTTCGCTTCTTCTTTTGCACCGACAAAGTGACCAATCATAACCGTTGTTCCCATAGCCAGGCCAACGACCATAACCGTCAACATATGCATAATTTGCGAACCAATCGAAACTGCACTGATGACTTCGGCCCCATTGTATTGACCGACAATAAATAAGTCAGCCATTCCATATAACGTTTGGAGAAAATAGCTTAAAAAGAAAGGAATAGAAAAACGAAAGATATTCGTTAGTAAATTTCCTTGGGTTAAATCATTTTGCATAAGCTTATTCTAACACAGACTCAATAGCTTCAATACGCTTCGCTAAATCAATTAATACTGGGGTTTTGATATCGAGCTGTTTAGCTAATGGGACAACGGTTCCCGAAAAGAGAGCTAGCTCGGTTTTTCGCTTGGATAAGATATCTTGACGCATACTTGGCATACCTTCACTAGACATAGGTTTCAAGACATCAAACCAGGCCTGAACATCTTCGTCCGTTAAAACAATACCTTTTTTTCTAGCAACCATTTGGACTTCTTTCATAGCCGCAAAGAATAGATCTTGTAAAGGGCCTGGTACTTGCAGACCTCCATAGGTTGTATAGAAGGCAGCACAGACTTGATTTAAGCCACAATTGAACATGAGTTTATTCCATTGCTGGCGCACGATATCTGTAACGCGCCGATATGGGACTTTGGCTTGTTGGAACAGGGCTTCCAATTGATCACAGGCTTTTTCTTCTTTTTCCTTTTGGGCTCCAAATACGATTTCTCCTAAAAGATGATAGGTCACACTTTGATTTAAATAAGTCGAATCCATTCCTTGGACAATAGTTCGTACAATTGTGTTTTCCGGATAAGCAGCTTGTAAAAGATCTTCACTGGAAATGCCGTTTAAACACGAACATAAAATGGTATTTTCTCCTACAAAAGGGCGAATTTGTTCGATAGCTTGTGAAAAGCCGCCAAACTTTGTCGCAATAAAAAGAACGTCCAGTGATTCTTTGGCTTCTACTTGATATGGGAAATGAACTTCCTTGCCATTACATAAAAAGGGTTGACTGGTGTATTGTTTCTTCCTTTGGGCATCCACGATGAAACAAAAATCCTCTTTTAACGCTTGATAAAACTGCATGCCATAGAGACTTCCAATGGCACCTCTTCCAATAATTCCAACTTTCATACTTTCTCCTAAAAAAGAGCCGTGTGGCTCTTATAATTGACGTAATGCGTCGACTAATTCGGTTTTTTGTTCAGCTTTGGCATCCTTTTCTTTAATGATGCGTGCTGGACATCCGGCTACAACCGTTCCGGCTGGTACATCTTCAATCACAATGGCTCCGGCTGCTACAACGGCTCCCTTACCAACATGTACACCTTCAATCACAACGGCATTGGCGCCTACTAATACATCATCTTCAATAATGACTGGCGTTGCACTGGCAGGTTCTACAACCCCGGCAAGCACAGCTCCGGCACCAATATGACAGTGTTTTCCTACGGTAGCTCGACCACCTAAAACAGCGCCCATATCAATCATAGTACCTTCACCAATGATGGCACCAATATTAATGATGGCACCCATCATAATTACGGCATTGTCACCGATTTCTACATCATCGCGAATGATGGCACCGGGTTCGATCCGGGCATTGATATTTTTGGTATCTAATAAAGGAATCGCACTATTGCGCCCATCATTTTCAACGACGAAATCTTGGATTTCTTCTTTATGTGCTGCTAAGACGGGTTGAATATCTTTCCAGTCCCCAAATACGACATTGCCAAAGTTTTTACATCCTTCTGGAAAAGGGATGGGCTGGCTGGCTTTTAGATATACCTTCACATTGGTCTTTTTTTCTGCGGTTTGAATGCGTTTAATAATTTCTTCTGCGTTCATATGTACTCCTATTCAAATAAGTCTTTCATATTATACATCCCAGCTGGTTTACCTTCCAACCATTGGGCTGCCTGCAAAGCACCATTGACGAATATCTGACGATTGGTCGCATGGTGTGTCAAAGTAATACTTTCGTTATCCCCAAAGAAATGAACTGTATGTTCTCCAGCTTCGGTTCCCCCTCTTAAGGCATGAACACCAATTTCTTTTTGGCGGGCACCAACCATTCCTTGACGTCCATAGACTTCTTTAAATTCGCCTTCTGGATTCATAATCTCTAATAAAGCTTTTGCGGTACCACTTGGGGCATCTTGTTTCTGGTTATGATGGGTTTCCACAAGTTCCATATCATAACGATCTTTTAATAAAGGAACGGCTACACGTAAGATTTCTTCAAAAACTGCCACGCCATAGGAATAATTGGCTGAATAGAATACGGGATAATTTTCAGAAAGCTTGGTCAATCGAGCCTTTTGGGCTTCATCTAATCCGGTTGTTCCATAGACTAAAGCACAATGATTTTTTTCTACATAATCGATAATCCAGTCTAGATTATCCCGATGACTGAAATCAATGATCATATCGGCTTTTTCTAAACCTGCTAATTGACCAAGGCAATGAGTATCAATATTGGCCAGAACTTGGTGCCCTTGTTCGATGGCTGTTTGACGGATCAAAGAACCCATCTTGCCATTTCCACCTACAATGATTTTCATTCAATGATCCCTACTTTCTGCATTTCTTCTTTTAAATGTTGGCGATTTTTTGGATCCATTGGATACAGCGGCAAACGATAGCCACCGACTTCTTTGCCCATTAAATTCAAAGCTTCTTTAACCGGAATAGGATTTACTTCACAGAAAAGCGCATGAATATAATCTAAGTATTTTTGTTGGAGAGATAGACCTTTTTGATGATCTCCGGCTAACCAGGAAATTACCATTTCATGGCATTCTTTTGGATTGGTATTCGCAAATACAGAAATGACTCCACTTCCGCCTGCAGATAATACCGGAATAACCATATCATCGTTTCCGGAATACATCACAAAGTCATCGTTTAAATAACGCGAAATATTCATAACATAACTAATGTCGCCACTGGCTTCCTTGATGCCACAGATATTTGGATGTTTTGATAAAACTTGCACGGCATGTTCACTTAATTTACATCCCGTACGTCCTGGTACATTGTACATAATAACTGGAATATGAACAGAATCGGCGACTTTTGTAAAGTGGGCAATCATACCACCTTCATTGGCCTTGTTGTAGTATGGGGTGATAATCAATAGATAATCGGCACCCATTTTTTCGTATTTGATACTTTTATCAATAGCGGTTTGGGTATCGTTGGATCCCGCTCCTACGACAACGGGTAAACGGTGATTGATCTTTTCAATGGTGTATTTTACAACCGAGTCATCTTCTTCATGGCTCATAGTCGAAGATTCACCTGTGGTTCCTAATACTAAGATTCCATCGGTTCCACTTGCTACATGCATTTCCAGCAATTCTCCAAGCTTTTCAAAATTCACACTTCCATCTTCATGAAATGGGGTAATCAAAGCTACAATTGATCCTTTAATCATAATAATATTCTCCTCTCATGACGCATTGGGCACGTCCTGTCATAAACACTCTTTCATCTTCATCAATATCAATATGGATGATACCTTTTTCTAGATGCACATCCACATGATTGCTGCACTTGCCTAATTTATAGCCGGCTAAAACACTGGCACAAACCCCAGTTCCACAGGCCAAGGTAATTCCACAGCCTCTTTCATAGGTAAGGACTTTACAGTTATTGGCATCTATCACTTCGACAAAATTAACATTGGTTTGTTGCGCAAACATAGGATCATGACAAATCTTTTTTCCTAAAGTGCGGTTTTCTGAGGTATCTGCATGATCCGTAAATACAACTGTATGAACCGTTGACATAAAGAAGGTAGAAAGTACAACTTCTTGTCCATCAATGGATACGGGTGTATTCCATAAGGCTTCTTTGGTTCCTACCATTTTCGGATCATAATCCGCATATCCCATATCGACTTTGACTTGAAAAGGGTCTTCACTGATACGATGTACAATCTTTTCCCCAGCCAGGGTTTGCACATGTAAATCTTTATCTGTATGTAAGCCTTCCGCAAAACAATAGCCCGTAAAACAACGAATGCCATTGCCACACATTGGTGCCCGAGAACCATCTTGGTTATAGTAGACCATCTCCAAAGGATTTTCTTTGACAAAGATAGCTCCATCTGCACCGATTCCCGAATGCCGATCACATACAGCTTGTACAAAAGTGGGAATATCATAGGCTTTCACTAAATCATATTGGGTCAATATGAAGTCATTCCCACATCCATGAAATTTTGAAACGGGTATTTTAGTCATTGTTCTCTAATCCTATTAAGTGTTCATAGCTTTCTCTATGAATCACTTCTCTTGCCTTTCCATTTGCGACAAAAACGACGCCTGGGGTAAGTAATTTATTATAATGGCTGGCCATGGAATAACCATAAGCCCCAGTCGTATATGTAACCAATAAATCGCCTGGTTCACATTTTGGTAGGGCGATGTCTTCAATTAACACATCCCCTGATTCACAAGCCTTTCCAGCCACGGTATAGATACAATCTTTCGCTTGTTCCATTTTATTGGCAATATCGGCATTGTATTTTGCTTGATACAAGGCCGGACGTATATTGTCTGCCATGCCTCCGTCTACAAACACATAGTTTTTATTTGGCGTTTGTTTCGTAAAACCAACGGTATAGATTGTACTTCCTGCTTCAGCTACAATGCTACGACCTGGTTCAATCAAAATTTTTTGAATAGACAAACCTTGTTTCGTATTTTCTTTTTTACAGGTATCTAGAATCGTTTTACATACTTCATCTAAAGGAATGGGATGATCTTCACTCGTATAGGTTGCCGCAAAGCCACCACCTAAATCAATGGTATTTAAATGAATGCCATAGTCACTTTCCAGTTTTTTGACAAAACCAAACATCTTTTCAATTTCTGCCACAAAGGCATTTTTATCAAAAATCTGGGAACCAATATGCGCATGCAAGCCATCAAAAGAAAGGTTTGGATTGTCTTCGAAGGTTTGAATCAAATCCACAATTTCTTTTTCTTGCATCATCGATACCCCGAATTTACTATCTACATGGGCAGTCACAATATATTTATGCGTATGTGCATCAATACCTGGATTCACACGTAACAATACATGTATCAAATGATCAGACTTTTTCGCTATTTCATTTAAGGCTTGGGCTTCCATAAGATTATCCACAATAATGGTTCCTACTTTGGTGTCAATGGCCATTTGAAGTTCATCAAGGGATTTATTGTTTCCATGAAAATAAGCTTTTGTCATATCAAAACCGGCTTTATAAGCCGTATAGATTTCCCCACCGGATACAACATCTAAACAAAGACCATACTCTTGAACCAATTTTACCATTGCGCAACAGCTAAAAGCTTTCGATGCATATAAAACCCCAGTTTCAAAATCATCGGATTGAAACAAGGTCGCATAATCTTTTAAACGGGTACGCAATTGATTTTCATCATATACATAAAGCGGCGTTTGATACGTTTTTGCCAAATCATCTACGCGCATTCCACCAATTTCTAACATGACTTTCCTCCTAAAAAAAATACCAACAAGCTATCTTGTTGGTAAAGTAAAACGTCCTTAAGATAGCTCTCCTACATTCGTAGACAGTCTTGTAGATCTTCTCTACAAGCCCACCATCCTTAAATGCCTTTAAGAACAGTTCGGCAAAATCGCTTCTATAAGAAATCTTTGCTTGCCAGCTCCTTCTTATATCGTCTTTTTTGCGCCTCTATCAGCGCATTCATAGTAACACCTATGAAAATTATTTTCAATGATAATTGAAACAATTATGAAAATTGTTATAATGGCTGTATGTTAAATTATGTAAAAAAAGTTCGGCAAGACCTTCATCAAATTCCTGAATTAGAACTTAACTTGCCAAAAACCCAAGCGTATATTCTACATGAATTAGAATCCCTTCCCTGTCAGGTCGAATCACCAATTGCATCAAGTGTAATTGCGTATTTTGACAATCACAAAGATTCAACCATTGCTTTTCGTTCTGACATGGATGCCTTACCTGTATCGGAAAAGAATGAGGTTCCTTATAAATCTCAACACGAGGGTAAAATGCATGCCTGTGGACACGATGGCCATATGGCTACACTTTTAGGCTTTGCGAAATGCCTGCCAGAACATCTTTCCGAAATCAATCACAACATTCTTCTGGTATTCCAACCTGGAGAAGAATCCCCTGGTGGAGCGCATTTACTGGTAGAGTCTGGCATCTTTGAGAAATACCATGTGCAAGAAATCTTTGGCCTACATCTCTGGCCTGATTTAAAAGCTGGTACGATTGCCACAAGAAAAAATGAATTTATGGCCCATAGCAGTGAAGTCCATGTGGATGTAGAAGGACTTAGTTCCCATGTTGCCAAAGCAGCCCTTGGCAAAGATGCCATGGCTGCGGCTTGTGAATTCTTATTAGATGTCTATGCCTTTGAAAAATCCTATCCAGATTCCATTTATCGTTTATGTAAATTTGGCTTGTTCCAATCTGGAACCGTATGTAATGCCATTAGTGCTCATAGCCACCTAGAAGGAACAATGCGAGCTTTTCAAGATGAAGTCTTTTATGGCCTGCAAAATAAAATCATCGAATCCGCCCATACCATGGAAAAGAAATATGGTGTTACTTTCCACGTTCAATTTAAAAACGGATATCCACCTGTAATGAATGATCCAACTTTAACGCAAAAAGTGCTCGATACCATTCCAAATATCCAAGTTCTCGATGAACCCGAAATGATTGCCGAAGACTTTGCGTATTATCAAACGATTCTTCCTGGCACCTTCTTCTTTTTAGGCACAGGAACTGGAATTCCTTTACATGCAGATACCTGGGACTTTGATGAAAACATTTTAGAAAAGGGCATACAATTATTTTTAGATTTAGCCAAGCTGTAGCAATACAGCTTTTTCTTTATAAAAAAAAGAGGTCATAGACCTCTAAAAACTATTCACCGAAATAACGTTTTAATAAACCGGCAAAAGCTTTACCATGACGTGCTTCGTCACGTGCCATTTCATGAACTGTATCATGAATTGCATCTAAGTTAGCTTTTTTAGCACGAGTAGCTAAATCAACTTTACCAGCTGTTGCTCCATTTTCTGCTTCTACACGCATTTCAAGATTACGTTTTGTAGAATCAGTTACAACTTCACCTAATAATTCGGCAAATTTTGCAGCATGTTCAGCTTCTTCATGAGCAGCTTTTTCATAGTATAATCCAACTTCTGGATATCCTTCACGGAAAGCAACACGACTCATTGCTAAATACATACCAACTTCTGAGCATTCCCCTTCAAAGTTAGCACGCAAGTCATTTTTAATGTCTTCTGCTACATCTTTGGCAACACCAACTACGTGTTCAGCAGCCCAAGTCATTTCATCTTCTACTGGTACGAATTTGTCTTTAGGTTGTTTACAAGTTGGGCACTTCCAATCAGCTGGAAGGTCGGCAAATTTAACGCCTTCTTTTTCTTCATCATAGATGTGTCCACAAATTAAACATCTGTATTTCATAATAATGTCCTCCTATTGAAAGTTTCTCTTTCAACTTACGAGTATAGTATTCCATGTTCTTTTATAAAATACAAAGACTATGCTCAGAATTTTCTGCATTTTCGTTAGGCATAGCTAACTGTGTCTGATTCTGTACCCGATTGTATGCATTTTGAAACAGCGGTTGCCATTTCGTATGGTGTTCCATCAATTCTGTCAACAATTCCAATGTATCTTTTTTTTCTAACATGCCATTCCAAATAAACGAAGAATAATGAATCGTCACAATGCAATCACTTTCCATGTCATAGCAGTAACAATTCTTCTTTATGTTGAATAAGTAAATGACTTCTTCTTCGCTATATTTTTGTTTAAGAATCGTACCTGTCTTACGATAATAGATGGGTTTGTTCTTCATTTTATTTGTTTTTTGCGGCTTTAAATGCTTCTGATTATGGGCCGATTGTTTAATGATATTGACTTCATTGGGATTAGAAATCCAGAAAATATCCCGAATGCTTAAATTTGAAATATAGTACTGTTCCGAAACATCCACAAAGAAACTTCTTCCTGGTCGTTTCAAACAAACCCCATGTTTATTTATCTTATAGACCGTACTGCAGCTCTTATTCCACTCTTTCAAATAATAGTACTGGCCATCTTTGACGAGAATATCGCCTTCTTTAATGGGAATCAATGCATCATCCATGCCTTTGAAATTGCGAATTTCTTTTTCCGTATTTTTTTCTTTCAAAGCAATTCGACGGGCAATCTGAAAAATTTCATAATTTTCTAAATGGAACATCACATATCGTACATTCACAATGGGAATACGGACCATTTCCTTAAATAAAACATAGGTCTTCTTATAAAAAGAATCACAGATTCGATCTTCATTTGGGTAAATGACATACATCGCATTCCAATTATTTTGGACTTGCGAAGTACAATAATATCCATACAAAAAATGTTCATCTTTATCCACGATGACATAGGGTCTTTCTTTATGTCCTTCGGGAACTCCAGCTAGTTTTTCTTCACTTAATGGCATCTGACAATACACTAAATCGCCAACTTCAACAGCATCAAATACTTCTTTTTCCGCCTTAGAATACGGACTATAGAATGGCTTACTGTCTTTGTTTCGAAATAGCTTTTTTAAAAAAGAAAAAAATGTGTAGATTCTGTGTTTCATATTGATCACCTCTACACATAGTTTTGCAGTAAAATAGGCACTATGCGTGCCTATTACTTTATTTTATTTGACTTTTTAAATACGCAAAGATAAATTCATCCAGCTTCCCATCCAATACATCTTGCACTTGACTGGTTTCATATCCCGTACGTACATCTTTGACTAAACTATAAGGATGCATGACATAGTTACGAATTTGACTACCCCATTCGTTTGCCACTTGTTCCCCTTTGATTTCAGCTAATTTCTTTTCATGCTTTTCAATTTCCAATTGATACAAACGCGCTTTTAACACACGTAAAGCTTCTTCCCGGTTTTCATGTTGACTACGTCCATTTTGGCAAGTTGCAACAATCCCGGTTGGTTTATGCACCAAACGAACCGCTGAATCCGTTTTGTTGATGTGCTGTCCTCCAGCACCACTTGCTCTTTTGGTTTCAAATTCCAAATCTTCATCTTTGATATCGATTTCGATTTCATCATTGAATTGTGGCATCACATCAAGAGAGGCAAAAGAAGTATGTCTACGCGCACCGGAATCAAAAGGACTAATTCGCACTAAACGATGAACCCCTTTTTCCGATTTTAAATAGCCATAAGCTTTATCGCCTTCCACTAAAAAGGTAACACTTTTAATGCCGGCTTCTTCTCCTGGTAGATAATCTAAAACTTTTACTTTAAAACCATGGCGTTCGGCATAACGGGTATACATCCGATACAACATGCTCGCCCAGTCGCAAGATTCCGTACCACCAGCACCAGGATGTAACTCTAGAATCGCATTATTTTGATCATATTCATGCGATAAAAGAACTTGAATCTCAAAGTCATCAAATTTTGGCAACAGTTCTTCGTACTCTTCTGCTGCCATCATTAAAAGCTCATCATCCATCTCTGCCTTTAAAACATCCGCTGTCTCATCTAAAGTCTGCATCTGTTGTAAAAGTGCTTGATATTGCTCCACAATGGTCTGCATAGAATTCCGTTTTCGAATGACTTGTTGGGCTTTTTTCTGATCATTCCAAAAGCCTTCTTCTAAAGTTTTTTGGTCTAATTCTTTAATTTCCTTTTGTTTCTGATCTAAGTCAAAGTGACTCACCTAGAGCTTCCAATTTCTCCAGGTGAGTAGTTAATCCTTGTTTTAATTCATAGAGTTCCATTACGCTTGCTCCTGACGAATACGCACTTTTAACAAGAAGAAAGTAATTTCCTGGTTAATTCGCGCATTCATTTCATCAAACATTTGGAAGCCTTCTTCTACATATTGTTGTAATGGGTTATTTTGGGCATAACTACGTAAATAGATACCTCCACGCAACTTATCCATTTGGTCAATATGTTGGATCCAGTTACGGTCAATATTACGCAATACAACAGTCTTTTCAAAAGGATAGAATTGGTCTTTGACAAGATGAATCTCATCTTCATAGCCCTTCCATACTTTATCTAAAAGATAGGCTTTCACTTCGTCTACTTTCTTATTTTCTAATTCTGAAGCATGAACGGCACGATTATCTTGTAGTCCCATCATTTCTAGCGATTTTTCAAGTGATGTGCAATCCACGGACTTTTTGTCTGTTAAATTAGCATCTACTGTCGCATTTAGTGTATTTTCAAAAATCGTATGAACCATTTCATGAACTTCCTGGCTCTCTAAAACTTTATTTCTTTCTTCATAGATGATTTCACGTTGACGACGTAATACATCATCATAGTCCAACAATTGTTTACGGGCATCGAAGTTATATCCTTCAACACGTTTTTGTGCCATGGTGATAGAACGAGTTACGGCCTTTGATTCAATCTTTTCATCATCAACTTTTTCAAAAAGTTTTTGTAGTTTATTTCCCCCAAAGCGCACCATCAAATCATCTTCTAAAGAAACATAGAAACGGGAGAATCCAGGATCTCCTTGACGACCAGAACGTCCACGCAACTGGTTATCAATACGACGTGATTCATGGCGTTCACTACCTAAAACCGCAAGACCACCTAATTCTCTTGATTCAGCTGTTAACTTGATATCGGTACCACGACCAGCCATATTGGTCGCAATCGTTACAGATTTAGGACGTCCAGCTAATGCGACGATTTCCGCTTCTTTGGCATGGTTTTTAGCGTTCAATAAATTATGCGGAACGCCTTCTTTTTTCAACATTTGACTAATCAATTCTGAAGTTTCTACCGCAATCGTACCAACTAGAACCGGTTGCCCTTTATGGTGAAGAGCTTTTACTTCACGCACTAAAGCTTCAAATTTATCCGATTTATGCGCATAGATTTCATCGGGTAAATCTTCTCTGGCAATCGGACGGTTGGTTGGAATACAAACAACACGCATGTTATAAGTAGACAAGAATTCTTCTTCTTCGGTTTTTGCGGTACCTGTCATACCAGCTAATTTTTCATACAAACGGAAGAAGTTCTGATAAGTAATGGTAGCTAAAGTAGAAGTTTCTTCTTTAATTGGTACTCCTTCTTTGGCTTCAATGGCTTGATGTAGACCATCACTATACGCACGACCTGGCATTAAACGTCCCGTAAACTGGTCAACGATTACGATTTCTTGTTCATCACTTACAACATATTCGACTTCTTTAGTCATGATGTAGTTAGCACGTAAAGCCTGGTTAATATGGTGAACCAATTGGGTATGATCCACATCATATAAGTTAGAAATCTTAAAATACTTCTCAGCTTTGGTGACTCCATCTTCACTCAACATTACCTGACGCGTCTTTTCATCAATGTCATAATCTCCACTGACTAATTTCTTTTCATGCGTAAAGCTGTCTGTTTCATATTCTGGTGCAATTAAAGTCTTCACAAATTTATCGGCTTGAATATATAGATTTGCGGTATTTTTCTTTCCTCCAGAAATAATCAATGGGGTACGGCTTTCATCAATTAATACCGAGTCGACCTCATCAATAATGGCCATATGTAAACCACGCATAACACGGTCTTCCACACGGGTAACCATGTTGTCACGGAGATAATCAAAACCTAGTTCTGAGTTTGTCGTATACGTGATATCGCAATCATAAGCTTCTTTTTTCTGTTTTGGTGATAATTCACGCTTATTAACACCAACCGTTAAGCCAAGGAAACGATAGATTTCACCCATCCAGGCAGCATCACGCCCAGCTAAGTATTCATTGACGGTAATTACGTGAACACCTTGTCCAGCTAGGGCATTGGCATATACGGCCATGGTAGCTGTCAAAGTTTTACCTTCACCAGTTTTCATTTCCGCAATGTCACCTTTATGCATTGCCAAAGCACCCATAATCTGTACTCGATAAGGTTTTTCATTGATAACACGATACGCTGCTTCACGTGCTGTTGCGAAAGCTTCATAGAGAATATCCTCTACCGTTTCACCATTTTTTAAACGTTCTTTATATTTTTCTGTACATGCCCGCAATTCATCATCCGATAAAGCTTGCATTTGTGGTTCGAGTTTTAATACTTTGTCCGCTTCTTTTCCTAACGAACTGATTTCTCTTTTTTCTTCCGAAAATAGACTCATTAATCCCATGTAGTCCCCTCCTATTCAAAAGACAGTTTCATACTTATACATCATAGCATAAAACTTTCGAGTTTTTGAAAAACCACATAATTTTACACAAACTTTATACGATCACAAATGCATCGCTTCAATTTGTTTAAAAAAAGGCATAAAAGCAGAAGGAATCGCATAAAATTGCTTAATTTCATCAATCGTATGGAAGGTTTCATCTTCCCAGTCTACACGTACTAACCAGGCATCCATATGCCATTCCACATGGGAAAAAACATGGGTATACGATGATAGAGGAATTTTGAGTGAATAGGCTTCTGGTAATTGTTCATCAAAGCCATATAAATTATGTAAAAGACCTTCCTGTACTCTTTTTTTGATTGAAATTTTATGCGCATGCGCCAAGATATAAATCGTCTTTTCTTCGATTCGCCGCTGTTTCAACTTTGATTGTACGGGCAATTTAGAAGGATCTGCATATTGATACGCCTGGCAATACGCTTGTATCGGACAACAAGCACATTTAGGTTTTCCTACTGTACAAACTAGTGCACCCAGTTCCATCAAAGCCTGATTGTAGTCACTGATGCATGAAGCATCCGGCAAAGAGGCTTCTACTTTCTCGGCAATCTTTTTCTTCCCCGCACTTTTTCTTAGATCATCATGAATATTGTACAAGCGACTAAATACCCGATTCACATTCCCGTCAATGGCACTCACTCTTTCGTTATAAGCAATACTGGCAATAGCCCCTGCGGTATAAGGACCGATGCCGGGAAGCTTTTCGAGTTCTTTTTTGGTACGGGGTAATTGTCCGGCATATTCCTGCATACATTGCATCGCACACTTTTTTAGATTTCGCGCACGCGAATAATAACCTAAGCCTTGCCAGAGCTTGTTCAGCTTTTCTTCCTCACACTTCGCTAAACTTTCCATATTTGGACAAGCTTCCATAAAACGTTCGAAATAAGGCAACATAGCTTCGATTCGCGTCTGTTGCGCCATGATTTCACTAATCCAGATTTTATACGCATCTTTTTCTTTTCGAAAAGTCAGTTCTCTTTTATTGTCTTGATACCACTTTAATAATTCCCTTTGAAAGTTCATGTCTACCATTATACAAAGCGTGGTAAAATAAATCCATGCAAGTGCCTAGTAAAAAAACGCTGAAAATTGCGATGTTACAAGTTCCAGTAAAGCCAGAAGTTCCTGCGAATATTCAATGGATCAAAGAAAACGGAAGCAATACTTCCGATGTCCTCATCCTGCCCGAAATGTGGAATTGTCCTTATGAAAACGAAGCGATGCAAAAAGCGGTTTCCTATCAAGAACAGAGTATTGCAGCCCTTCAAGAGCTTTCCCTAAAAAACCAACAAGTCGTTGTTGGTGGCAGCATTCCTTATCAAGAAGGAAATACGATCTATAATATGTGTTTTATTTTTGACAAAGGCAGCGAAATTACGCATTATGCCAAGATGCATTTAATGACTTTTCAAGGTCAGAAAGTATATAGCGAAAAAGAAGTTTTTACTCCCGGAAATACCTTTGTGACCTTTTCGGTAAAGGGAGTCAAAATGGGTGTCTTACTATGTTATGACATTCGTTTTCCGGAGCCAAGCCGGCTTTTAGCCTTAGAAGATATCCAATGCCTTTGTCTACCGGCAGCCTTTAATTGTCATTCACGAAAAAAACATTGGGAAATCCTCTTGCGGACTCGGGCTTTAGAGAACGAAATATTTGTATGTGGTGTAAATCCCAGCTATACCTATCATACCTATCAAAGCGATGGCCATTCAATGCTTGTGAATCCCGATGGACAAATCCTACAGGAAATGAATGAATCCCCTGGCCTATGTGAAACGGAAATCGATCTAAGCCAGATTTCAAAACTGCGTTGGCGGATGCCTTTTTATGAAATACGCCGAAGTGATTTATATGAACTAAAGGAGAAAAAGAAATGAAAGAAATTCCTATTCAAGCCATGCACCAATTTCAAATTGGCCATGCCCATGATTTAGAAAAAGGTACTGGATGTACCGTTATTTTAGCCAAAGATGGTGCTGTAGCAGGCGTTGATGTACGTGGTGGTGGACCAGCCACAAGAGAAACCGACTTATTAAACCCAAAAAACACTGTCCAACAAATCCATGCCGTAACTCTTAGTGGCGGATCGGCTTTTGGTCTTGAAGCAAGCAGTGGGGTTATGCAATATCTAAGCGAGAGAAAAATTGGCTTTGATTTAAAAGGTATCTATATTCCTATCGTATGCCAAGCTTCTTTGTTTGATTGTGGTCTTGGCGATCCCAAAGCTTTTCCTGATAAGGCAATGGGCTATCAAGCTTGTCTAGCCAGTGAAAAAGAAGAGATAAGCGAAGGAAATGTTGGAGCAGGTTGTGGCGCCAGTGTAGGAAAGGCCTTTGGCTTTGATTCCGCTATGAAAACGGGATTAGGTTGTTACGCCATGCAAGTTGGTGAAATCCAAGTTGGTGCCATTGTTGCGGTCAATGCCTGTGGCGATGTATACCAGGCTAATTCTACCAAGCGTCTGGCCGGGGCCTATAACTACCATGAGCACAAAGCGATTGATACGGTTGAAGCCTTATTAGCAGGAATCGAAAGTCAGAGCAATCCGCATCAAAATACAACGATTGGCTGCATTCTTACTAATGCCAAATTCGATAAAGCCCAGATGAATAAACTGGCTTCTATTTCACACAATGCCTATGCCCACTGTATTCATCCAGTAGCTACTTCTAACGATGGTGATACGATTTTTACCATGTCCAGTGCAACAGTTGCAGCAGATCCAGATATCGTTGGTATCATGGCAGCAAAAGCAATGGAAAAAGCCATCGAACATGCCGCAAAAAAAGCTCAATCCGCTTTTGGACTGAGCAGTTATGCTGATTTATTGTAAGGCTTGCACCATCTGAGAAACATATTCTTCTACATATTTTGGTGCATCCTTGCCATACTTTTCGACAATTTTTACAATTGCACTTCCCACAATGGCCCCATCTGACTGGTTGGCCATTTTTTTAGCTTGTTCCGGGGTAGAAATCCCAAAGCCAACCGCAACAGGTGCATCACTGACTTGGCGAACAAGATCGACCATCGCACCAATATCGGTTGTGATGGTAGAGCGTACCCCAGTTACCCCTAAAGAAGAAACACAATAGATAAAACCACTGGCTTCTTTGGCAATCATTTGAATTCTCTGATGGCTGGTTGGGGCAATCATACTAATAAGATCTACCCCATATTTTTTACACACTACATCAAATTCGGCTTTTTCTTCATATGGCACATCCGGAAGAATCATACCACTCATTTGTGTTTCCACCATTTTTTGACAGAATTTTTCAATACCATAACTATACACAACATTGGCATAGGTCATAAAAACCATCGGAATATCGGATTTCTGACGAATCTTTTTCACCATCGCAAAAATCTTATCGGTAGTTACTCCATTTGATAATGCCCGTACATTGGCTGCTTGAATGACCGGTCCTTCGGCAGTTGGATCTGAGAAAGGAATGCCCAATTCAACCAAACTACAGCCAGCGCGATCCATCGCATAGACAATTTCTTCCGTTGTTTCTAAGTCTGGATCTCCACTGGTCACAAATGCGATAAATGCTTTCCCTTTAGAAAAGGCTTTTTCGATTCCTTTATTCATAAATTTCCTCCCCACGATATCTTGCGATAGCTGCTACATCTTTATCCCCTCGACCGGATAAGGTCACAACCACAATCTGATCCTTATCCATCGTTGGTACTAACTTTTTGGCATAAGCGAGGGCATGGGCACTTTCAATGGCAGGAATAATACCTTCCATACGGGATAGATATTCAAAAGCATCTACGGCTTCGTCATCGGTTACAGGTACATATTGGGCTCTTCCCATATCATGCAGCATCGCATGTTCTGGACCAATCCCAGGATAATCTAATCCTGCACTAATTGAATAGACTGGAGCAATCTGACCATATTGATCTTGGCAGAAATACGATTTCATACCATGGAAAATACCGAGTTTTCCGGTTGCAATCGTTGCGGCTGTTTCAAAAGTATCAATTCCCCGACCAGCTGCTTCACAGCCAATTAATTGGACATCTTTATCTTCAATAAAGTTATAGAAAGTTCCAATCGCATTGGATCCACCGCCTACACAAGCCATGACTACATCAGGCAAACGACCTTCTTTTTCTAAAATCTGTTCCTTGATTTCCTTAGAAATAACGGCTTGGAAATCCCGCACGATAGTTGGGAAAGGATGAGGTCCCATAACTGAACCTAATACATAATGCGTATCATCAATTCGTGTTGTCCAGTTTCGAAAGGCTTCACTAACGGCATCTTTTAAAGTACCTGTTCCGCTACTTACCGCATGCACTTTGGCACCTAACAGCTTCATACGATAGACATTAAGCGCTTGACGAATGGTATCTTCTTTTCCCATATAGATTTCACACTCTAAGCCCATTAAAGCCGCAATTGTAGCGGTTGCGACACCATGTTGCCCCGCCCCAGTTTCTGCGATTACACGTGTTTTTCCCATGCGTTTTGCTAATAAACATTGGCCAATAACATTATTGATCTTATGGGCTCCAGTATGGTTGAGATCTTCCCGTTTTAAATAAACTTTTGCGCCACCTAAATCTTCCGTCATATGTTTGGCATAATACAAACGGGATGGTCTTCCGGCATATTCATTTAAAAGCTGGTGTAGCTCTGCTTGAAAATCGGAATCATCTTTATAATGATTGTAGGCTTCTTCTAATTCAATAACGGCATTCATTAAGGTTTCAGGTATATATTGTCCACCATGAACACCAAATCTTCCTTTACTCATATTGTTCTTCCTTTCCGAATAATTTCTTCTACTTTCTTTTTATCTTTGCAGCGATTGGTTTCAACAGCACTGCTCACATCCAAGGCATAGGGATGATACTTTTGGGTTTGGATAATATTTTTTTCATCAATTCCTCCAGCCAGAAAGAATGGACGTGAAAGATTTTCTAACAACGACCAGTCAAAGCTTTGTCCTGAACCTTTGCCTTGATCTAGTAAAATATAATCTGCACAGCTTTGTATAGCTAAATTCATGTCTGCTTGTGTACGAATTTGAAAAGCTTGAATCACTTTTCCTACCTTCTGGATTTCTTTCACATAGCGTTGGGATTCATGACCATGAAGCTGAGCATAATCAATCCATCCTTGTTCTAAGCACTGCTGAACGATTTCCGCTTTCTCATCGACAAAGACGCCGACCACTTGAATCGATGCATCAACTTTTTGCTTCAATTGTTTTAGTGTATCAATTGAAATTGAGCGAAAGCTTTTGGGATAGTTGAGAATAAAACCTACATAATCGGGTTTGGTTTCATTGACAATCGCTATGTCTGCTTCGCTGCGACAACCGCATATCTTAATTTTTGCCATATTTTAACTCTTTCAATTTTTGCCTTTTATCATCGGCTAACATCATCGTTTCCCCAATTAATATCGCATCAACCTTTGCCTTTTCTAAGGCAAACACATCTTGATGATTCTTTACCCCACTTTCAGCAACAAATAAACAATCGCTGCCTACTGCTTCACGTAGGCGCAAGCAGTTACAAGAATCAACATCAAAGTTTTTTAAGTTGCGATTATTTACGCCAATGATTTTGGCATTTACGCTTTTGGCAATTTCTACTTCTTTTTGATCATGGCACTCCACTAGAGCACTCATACCGAGTGATTCACTTATTTCTATGTATTCTTTCAACTGTTCTTTTTCTAATAAAGAGACAATGAATAGAACAGCACTGGCACCATTAACTCTAGCTTGATAGACCATATAGGGATCAATGGTAAAATCTTTGCGTAAACAAGGAATGGAAACAGCTTCACTGATTTCCTTTAAATAGCTAAGTTTTCCTTTAAACCATTGGGGTTCGGTCAAAACAGAAATAGCGGAAGCTCCTGCTTTTTGATAGGCTTGGGCAATTTCTAAATAAGGGAAATCATTGACAATCTGGCCTTTAGAGGGACTTGCCTGCTTACACTCACAGATAAAGGAAACACCATCCTTTCGCAAAGCTTTCTCAAATGGAAAATCTAGTTTTTCTAGTGCATAAGCTTGGGCTTTCATGGTTTCCAAGGAAACACATTCTTTTTCTTTTTGAACTCGATCTCTGGTTGCTTGAGCAATGGTTTCTAAAATATTAGGCATTGGATACCTCAATAAATTTCTGTAAGGTATCTAAGCCAGCTTTCGCTTCGATTAAAGATTGTGCCATTTTTACCCCCTCTTCCATCGTTTCGGTTTTCCCTGTGATATAGAAGCCTAACCCTGCATTTAAAAGTACGATGTCGCGTTTGGCACCAGTGATTTCTCCGGCTAGAATGCCTTGGGTGATTTCGGCATTTTCGGCTGGTGTACCACCAACGATTTCAGCTTTCGTTGCCCGCTTTAAACCGAATTGTTCTGGGGTAATGACATTGGTCCGATAGAAGCCATCTTTGATTTCACAAATTGTTGTTGGAGCCGAAATACTGACTTCATCCAGTTTATCTTGTCCATAGACCACAAAGCCACGTTTCACGCCAAGTTTGGTTAATACCTTGGCAATCGGTTCTACTAAATAGGCATCATAAACACCTAGGATAAAATAATTTGGTTTACTTGGATTGGTTAATGGACCAAGAATATTAAAGACGGTTCGAAAGCCAAGTTCTTTTCGAATGGCCCCTACATACTTCATCGAACTATGGTATTTTTGGGCAAAGAAGAAACAGATATTGGCTTTGTCTAAACACGCTTTTGCTTTTGCGGAATCTTGTTGAATATTCACGCCTAAGGCTTCCAGGCAATCGGCCGTTCCACTCAAACTAGAAGCAGCACGATTTCCATGTTTTGCTACTTTTACGCCACCACTAGCCAGTAATAAAGCACTGGTTGTTGAAATATTAAAGCTATGGGCCCCATCTCCACCGGTACCTACAATTTCTAAAATATCCATATCACCACGTTGAAAAGGTGTAGCTTTTTCTCGCATTGCGGTAGCGCATCCACTGATTTCATCAATGGTTTCCATATGGGTACTCTTGGTTGATAAAGCAGCCAGAAAAGCTGCATTTTGTACTTGGGTTGTTTGCCCTGACATGATTTCATTCATTACAGTATAGGCTTCATCGAATGTTAAATCTTCTCTTCGAACAATTTTTGCGATAGCTTCTTTAATCATGATTGTTTTCTCCTTCTATAATCGTTTTAAAATTTTGGATTAATTGTTTTCCACAAGGGGTCATTACACTTTCGGGATGGAATTGAAAGCCATAGACCGGATAGTATTTGTGGCGAATGGCCATGATTTCACCATCCGAACTATGGGCAAGTTTTTCTAAACAATCGGGTAAAGTGTTTTCACGTACTGATAAACTATGATATCGGGCAGCCGGAAAATCTCTGAGTCCGGCAAATATAGGATATTTTTTATCAAGAATCATTTGATCTTGTTTGCCATGCATTAAGGTTTTGGCATAGGTAACAGTTGCCCCAAAACTTTCACAAATTGCTTGATGACCCAGACAAATTCCTAGAATAGGAATACTTGTATAAAAGTTTCGAATCACATCCATACAGATACCTGCATCTTCTGGACGTTTGGGTCCTGGACTTAAAACAATGGCATCCGGTTGCATATCTTGAATATCCGAAATGCTAAGGGCATCGTTACGCATTACACGAATATCTTTTTCTACGGATCCAATTAATTGAAAGACATTGTAGGAAAAGCTGTCATAATTATCTATTAACAATATCATTCCAATCCCTCCTGTGCTTGTTTTATAGCTTGAATAACGGCACGTGCTTTATGATGACACTCTTGCCATTCTTTCTCGGCCTGACTGTCAGAAACAATACCAGCCCCAGAGCGGATACAAATTGCATCGTTTTTCTTATAAACCAGACGTATCGCAATACATGTATCTAAGTTACCGGTAAAATCTACATAGCCAATGGCTCCACCATAAATACCACGTTGACTCTTTTCGAGTTCTTCAATAATCTGACAAGCCCGAAACTTTGGAGCACCAGATAGGGTGCCTGCAGGAAGAATCGCATCAACGGCATCCATTGCATCATATTCCGATTTAAGCGTTCCGGTTACAGTAGAACCGATGTGCATTACTTGCGAAAATCGTTCAATTTCCATATATTTTTCAACTTGAACGGAACCAATTTCAGATATCTTACCAATATCGTTACGGCCTAAATCTACTAACATATTATGTTCCGCTCGCTCTTTTGGATCGGCTAACAAGTTCTTTTCCAAAAGCTCATCGTCTGCTTTTGTCTTACCTCGAGGACTCGTTCCAGCTAAAGGAAAGGTAAAGAGCTTTTTCTGATTGAGCTTTGTCAAAGTTTCTGGGCTAGCTCCTGTCATCTCGATATCGTCGCTAGAGAAATAGAACATATAAGGACTCGGATTGCTAGCACGTAAAACCCGATAAGTATCAAAGAGCGATCCAGAAGCTTGTGCCCGGAAAGGATTAGATAGAACAACCTGGAAAATATCCCCTTCATGAATATAATGTTTCGCTTGATTCACAATTGAAGTAAATTGTTTTTTATCCATCTCTTCTTTTAAAGGACTTGTAAGACGAATCGGTTCAAAGACTTTTTTCTTACCTGTTTGCAACAATGCTTTCATTTCTAATAAACGAGCGTTTGCTTCAGAATAGGAAGTTTCCACATCATCCGTGAAACAACCAGTAATGAGAATGATTTTCTGGCGATAATGATCAAAACATATAACCGAGTCAAATAACATTAAATCCAAATCATTAAATTCCGTTTTATGATTCAATTGAAGTTTTGGTTCACTGTATTTAATGTAGTCATAAGCGAAATACCCAACCAATCCGCCGGTAAAAGGTGGTAAACCTTCAATCGTTGGAGAATGATATTTTTTTAGAATTTTACGAATTTCGTCTTTCGGATGCCCTACTTCTTTTTCTTCTACAAGATTAGTCTGAACATTTTTAATCTTCAACAAATGATTAAAACAAGTAATTTCGTAAGTAGGATTGTATCCCAAAAAGGAATAACGGCCCCATTGTTCATCCTGACTGGCACTTTCTAGTAGATAACAATGATTACTAGCCTGTCGCAGAATGCGCAGCACTTCGATTGGCGTGAATTGATCTGCATATAATTCCATGGCAACAGGAACTCGTTTATATTGATTACAATATTTCAATACCGTTTCATAATTAGGAAACATAGTAGCCCTCCCAAGGACAAAAAAACTCGTCCTTCTAGTACAAAACTATCAAGGACGAGTAATAACCCGCGGTGCCACCTTAATTTACAGGAATCCCTGTACACTTATAGAATACAAACATATTCTTGATTGATTACGTTAATCACACGTCGTAGAGTACTCAGCATAACCTTTGACTACGCCCTCAGCGGTCCATTTGCGAACTTGTTACTACTTAGATTCCACCATCCTAAGCTCTCTTTAAGCACATGTTTTCGTTTGATCTCCGCTTCATCGGTTTTGATGATGTAATCATAAACGATGTTTCAAGTCTTTTCAAGTATTTTCATGTAAATAATGTAAATAAATTGAAAAATGTTTCATATATATTAAAAAAGCCCTTCAAAGAAAGGCATAAAAAAAGGACCCAGCAGCTTGCCTGTTCGCAGGCTCACATGCAGATAAAGGGTCAGGCATAAAAAAACCCAGCAGCTTGCTATCTTCGCAGGGGCACGCCCAACTATTGTCGCCGTTGAAGTGCTTAACTTCTGTGTTCGGGATGGGAACAGGTGTATCCACTTCGCTATCGCCACCGGATCTTTAAGAGATTTCTTGATCTCTCAAAATCGAACAACGCTTACTCGACTCTCTTGATTAAGTCCTCGACCGATTAGTACCAGTCAACTCCATGTATCTCTACACTTCCATCTCTGGCCTATCTACCTTATCGTCTTTAAGGGGTCTTACTTGTTGGGAGATCTCATCTTGGAGTAGGTTTCGTGCTTAGATGCTTTCAGCGCTTATCCTTTCCCTACTTAGCTACCCAGCTATGCTCTTGGCAGAACAACTGGTGCACCAGTGGTAGGTCCATCCCGGTCCTCTCGTACTAAGGACAGCTCTCCTCAAATCTCCAACGCCCACAACAGATAGGGACCGAACTGTCTCACGACGTTCTGAACCCAGCTCGCG
>ERZ507026.38-NODE-38-length-126353-cov-8.764121_pt1 | contig 126353 bp, 101 predicted proteins | sample MGYA00512876_ERZ507026 | MGnify/ENA metagenome assembly ERZ507026 | reverse complement strand
TGGCGGCATAGCCGCGCGCTTTAATTAGTGCGTCCAAGATTTGGGGCGCAGTTCACCGGCAACTTCGACAGGCCTTCCTTTCGGAAAGTCTGGTCCCTTTTTACCACATTTTGACGGTTGGGGACAAGAACTACTCTAGCAAACGCCTGTTCGATACACAAGTTAAAACTGCAGGTTGCAGCCAATCGTGCCGCTGTGAGATCGGGGTCGTGTCGTCAGCAATCGCCCACTACCCAAGCCGATGCCTACGCAGCTTCTTGAGATAGTTCTTCTTGAGCGAGCCCCATTGGCCGAAGAACATTCGGTCCGTGGCGGTCTCGGAGCGTGACTGGTATTTGAGCGCTGTGAGCTCGAGCGTGCAGATGTAATCCGCAAGCTGGAAAAGGCGGTAGTCGGCTGGCTTTGCATCGCGGTAAATAACGGCATCCCTCGCCAGTGCGTACTCAACCGCATCATGAAGAGCGTTGGTGACGACGGATTGACCGTTGTCGTAATAGACCTTGACCTTCTCAAACTTCTGGAAGAAGTCGAGGTTGTCGAAGATTGTCAGAACAAGGTCTCTCTTCATGCTGGTAAAGAGGCTCCTGTAGTCGGCATATTCGCTTTTTCGGTAGGCGAAGGTCATGTATTGGAAGGGGAGCTTGTCGGCCATCACGCGGAAGCTGTTGAGGAATGCCTTGCGTGTCGATACCCCGAGGCCTTTGTAGTCGTCGTTGCCGTTGAGCAGTGGCCCCAGATGCATCGGGATGTCCGCGACCCGTCGAGCACGAAGATCGGCCTCGTAAGGCTCAAGGACCTCGCTAATATCCTTGGCCTGATCGTGTAGGACGATTGTGATCAAATAGTACGTCGATGTCTCGCCGGCATCGCCGGATTCGTCGACAAAAATGGACAGCTCCTCCATCGTTACGACCTCCTTGCTAACAAAAATGCCGGGGGAAACCCCCCGGCTCTTGGAGGCCGACCCTTGCGGGAGGACCACCTCTTTTATACCACGGGTAAACGCTCGTCTTCAAGCAAAGATGATAGCAAACACACGTTCGTCACACAAAGTAAAACAGCAGGTAAACGGCTGCGCGAAAAACCGGTACCGTCGGTAAAACCGGTGCCGCGCTGCGCCAAAATCCGGGACCGTCGGTAGAGCGCGGGGAGTGCTGCGCCAGAATCGCCGACCGTCGGTGCTGACGCTCGCCCGTTCCCGCGCGGAAAGCGGCAAGAAGGGCCTCCCTTCACCAAAATCCGGGGCCGTCGGTACCGACGCTCCCGGATTCCCGCGCAGCCCAAAGCCTCATTTACCGACGCTCCAGGTTTCTCGCGCAGGCCGGATCCGCCCGCCCCGGGCCGTTCGCCCCTCCGCCTTCAATTGTTGTCCCAATCCCGTGGGAGCATGGCAACCATAGGAACGCGGCTTTGCCGCGTCACCATCCGTCACACCGTCGCGGAAAGGGGCCCAAATGGGCGTAGGTGGAGAGAAGGTCTTTGCGTTCGTCTCTTGCAAGTACGACAACTACGAGGTCTACCTCAATCCCGATACGCACATCTCGGTCCGCTAAGCCCGGGAACGCCGCTGCGAGCACGCCGCGGGCGCCGGTTCAAATTACCAGTACAAGCTACGAACAAGAAACGAGGCGCATCATTTCAGAAAACCAGGACTTTGAAGGAATGGACCGCGGGAGCATCCTCGCGCTGCTCAAGATGGCGGTTCTTACGAACGAGATACAGGGACGTACGCTTCCCCAGGAGCTGGCCGACAAGGTCGACGCGGTCGCGAGCGGCGATACAAGCATCGACCTCCTTGAGCTCATGGACCAGATCAACGACGCCATGCCGGATTCCGAGGAGGATGCGATCGACTACGCCGACGTGACCTTCTCCGGTGGAAACACCGCCAGGGGACCCCACTTCACGGTGGCTTGCCCCGATGGCTGGACCGTTGTGGAGGACTATGGGGATTCCGGCCTCATTTCCCAGTGCCGTTCCTTCGTCATCGTGCGTGGCGAGGCGAGCCGTGACGACGATCTCTCGTTGCGCGACCGCATCATCTACTGCACCGCGCTCGCAGGGGACGAGGAGGTCACGGAGAGCCTCCGCCGCACCGGTATCGAGCTGCTGTGGGGCCTGAAGCACAGCGCGATGTACTCCATGAAGCCCAGCGTGGCGTGGCTCGAGGACGTCGCATGCTCCAACGGCGAATGCGTCGTCGTCCAGACGCAGCCCAATGGCGGCATTAACGGCCTTCAGTTCCATATTCATCCTCTGACCTTGGCCTCCGAGGATTTCGTCAGGCTCTCGCTCACCTACGACGAGGACGCCGACATCGAGCATGCTAGGGACTTCGCAAGGAAGGTCGCGGCTTCGATTGTGATTGCCGAGCCGTTCGAGTCGGAAACGACGAAGGCGATGGAGCGTGCCGACAAGGGCGAGCTGTCTGCCGACGAATTCGTGGTGCTGTGCCAGGCTCTCTTTACGTCCTTCAGAATCGCCCCTCAGTTTATGTTCGAAGCCAAGGCCGAGTGGTATATGACGAACGGCATGGGCCCCAACGTAAATAAGGCCTACCTCGTCGGCGCCGAGGAGATCGCCGCGCTCAACAATAGGCTGACGCCCCTGCTCCGGAGGCTCCTCGACGAGTACGACGTCGCGAAACCCAATGCCTCCCATGACGACCGCGCAAAGATGCTCAACGTGCTCAGCCAGTTCACCGAGGCGGCGTTCACGGGCCCCGAGACGTTCGACGACGAGGACGCCCATTTGATCGTCGAGTCCGGCATCCTCGAGCCGAGCAAGGAGTTCAGTGAGCTCAAGGCCAGGCTCGCGGATGAGCTTAAGCAAGAAGGGCTTTCTGAGGCCTAGGCGGCCGCCTGCCGTAGGGGGGGTACAACGCGCGGCGGTTGGCGGTTCTGACCGCCGAGCGCGCTGCCCAACCGAGTAAGATAAGGACACTAAACGAGCTTTAAGCACCTGAGGACAAACCGATGCCCACCGACGCCCCGTACCGCGGCAGCATAACGCGCGAGCAGTGGCTGCTGCGCGAGACCAGAACCGTTGCAAGGCTTCGCAACGAGGCCGGCGAGTCGTATGACCCCGCCGGCCTCGTTGCCCGCGTCTGCGACGAGAACCTCTTCCAGTACCCCACCGAGCGTGAGCTACGCTCCGTTGCCCGCGCCTGCGACCGCCGCCTGACGGCGCTCTCGGACGACCCCGCCACTCGCGCGGCCCTCATCGACCTCATCGCCAACGGCACGGCCGACCAGATTGCGCAGGCCAACCTCTACGCCATGGCGCGCGACAACCGCATCGTGTGGGACTTCCTGGCAACGCTCGTCGCGCACAAGTTCAGGACGCTCGACCGCTCGCTCTCGCGCCCCGAGGTCGCCGCCTTCGTGGAGGGCCTGCGCGCGCAGGACCAGAAGATCGCCCGCTGCTCAGACGCCACGCTCAACAAAATCCGCCAGGTCCTCACCGCCTGCCTCGTGCGGTGCGGCATGTACGAGCGCCACTCCGGGCGCCTGACGCCGCCTTTGCTCGACCGCTCCCTCGAGAACGGCATCCGCGCGAACGGCGACTTCGCCCTCCTGCCCGCGTTCGGCTCCAAGGAATAGGGGAGATTCGCCTATGGCTTTCCAGCCTTCAAACCAAACACTCGCCGACAGCTTCGAGCGCATCCGCTCGCGCTTCCGTGATCCCGAGTTCCTCAACTGCCGCGGCCTCGGCAACGAGGTCCCGTTCTTCATCTACGCCTACGACGCTGCCCGCGAGCTCGAGGTCCGCGAGCTCACCGACGCCCTCGTGCTCGACTCCGAGGCGGGCAAGCTCCCGTGCTGCGTCCACCGCCGCGACCTGTGGGACGTCCTCATGCACATCTGCGAGGAGGAGGACATCCTCGAGGACGCCTACGACCTCGAGCAGGACGAGGGGCCCGACGCGCTTCTGGAGGCCATCCAGGAAGTGGCCACGCCCAAGGAGTTCGTCGAGGCCATGGACTTCTCGCCGCACGAGCGCGGCCGCGACGTCCTGCTCATAACGGGCGTCGGCAAGGTCTACCCCTTCGTGCGCGCCCACGACGTGATGGAGGCCGCCCAGCCCATCATCGAGGACATCCCCGTGGTGCTCATGTACCCCGGCATCTTCGATGGCCGCACCCTCAAGCTCTTCGGCCGTCTTGAGGACGGCAACTACTACCGCGCCTTCAGCCTGCTCTAACCCTGCCAAGGAGACACCATGCGCATCCAAGATATGTTCGATCGCGACATCGATCGCGACATCAACGGCGTGATCAAGATGGACGTCGCCGATGAGGACGTCCTCGAGCAGGAGCTCTCCGAGTACGTGGTCACCCGCGAGCTCGCGCGCCACTTCAAGGACTTCTACGCCGCCTACGACCGCGCCCTCGAGCGCCACACCGACAAGATTGGCGTCTGGATCTCCGGCTTCTTTGGCTCCGGTAAGTCCCACTTCCTAAAGATGCTCTCGTACCTGCTCTCCAACCAGCCGGTCAAGGGCAAGCCCGCCCTCGACTACTTCGCAAACAAGTTCGAGGACCCCGACACCTTGGCCGCCGCGCGCCGCGCCGCCTCCGTCCCCACCGAGACGATCCTGTTCAACATCGACCTCAAGGCCCAGGGCAAGAAGGACGAGGACGTCATCAAGCGCACCTTTGCCAGCGTCTTCTACGATCACCTGGGCTTCTGCGGGAGCGACCTCAAGGTGGCAGAGCTCGAGATGCTCATCGACGAGGACGGAAAGACCGACGCCTTCCGCGTTGCCTACGAGGAGGCTGCAAAAGGCGAGCCCTGGTCCGAGGGCTGCAAGAAGTTCAAGTTCCGCAGGTCCAAGGTGAAGAACGCCCTCGTCAAGGCCGGCGTCATGGACGAGGCGGAGGCCGAGTCCTGGATCGCGGACAAGCAGGAGGCCACCGTCTCCATCGAGACCTTCGTCGACCAGGTCAAGCGCTACGTGGACGCCCGCGCCGACGCCTCGCCCTGCGGCGAGTTCCGCCTGCTCATCATGGTGGACGAGATCGGCCAGTTCATCGGCGACGAGCCGAGCCTCATGCTCAACCTCCAGACCATCGTCGAGGAGCTCGGCACCCGCTGCGGCGGCCGCGTCTGGGTCGTCGTCACGAGCCAGGAGGCCATCGACTCCGTGACCACTGTGGTGGGCAATGACTTCTCGAAGATCCAGGGCCGCTTCAACACCCGCCTCTCCATGTCCAGCTCCAACGCCGACGAGGTCATCAAGCGCCGCGTCCTCGCAAAGAAGCCCCAGGCCACCGAGCTTCTCGAGGCGAGCTACGGCGACGCAGAGGCCAGCCTGAAGAACCTCTTTTCCTTCAAGGACTCCGCCGCCGACCTCATCGGCTACGACGGCGCCGCCGGCTTCGCCGAGGCGTTCCCCTTCGCCGAGTACCAGTTCAAGCTCGTGCAGGACGTCCTCAACGAGCTCCGCAAGCAGGGCAACTCCGGCAAGCACACCTCCTCCGGCGAGCGCTCCATGCTCAACGGCTTCCAGGAGGCGACGCAGTCCGTCGAGGATCGAGACCAGAACTCGCTCGTGCCCATGTGGCGCTTCTACGACACCGTGCAGTCCTCGCTCGAGTCCTACCACCGCCAGGTCATCAACCGCGCCGCGGACGCCGCCATGCGCGGCCAGGGCCTCGAGGCCTACGACGTCGAGGTCCTCAAGCTTCTGTTCCTCATCCGCTGGGTGGCGCGCGAGCTCCCCGGAAACCTCGAGAACATCGTCACCCTCATGGTGGACGACTCCCGCGTCAACCGCGCGGACCTGCGCGAGCGCGTGACGGCCTCCCTCGACCGCCTGATCTGCGAGAACTACGTGGCCCGCGACGGCGAGACGTACCAGTTCCTCACGGACGTTGAGCAGGGCATCGCCATGAAGATCCAGCGCACCGAGGTCGAGCCCGACAAGCTCTCAAAGAAGGCCGCGGACATCATGTTCGGCATGATCTTCGACTCGCCCAAGCTCACGGTGGGAAAGAACGTGTTCCCCATCGCCGAGTACCTGGACGAGCGCCGAGTCCACGACGGCCAGGGCATGACCCTGCGCGTCATCGCCGGCATGGACGGCGCCGAGCCCTACTCCACAGAGGCGCTCGAGCTCAGGTCCAGCAACAGCGAGGCCATCGTCGTCCTCGACCCGAGCGCAGGCTATTACGGCTGCCTGCTCGAGGCGGCAAAGATCGAGAAATTCTGTAACGTCGAGGGCATCGGCGTGAACGAGGACGAGTCCAAGGTCATCTCGGCCAAGCAGGACCAGCGCACCCGCCTCGAGCGTCGCGCCCGCGAGCTCATGGAGCAGGCCGTGATCCACGGCAAATTCTACGTCCTCGGCTCCTCCTACACGCCGCCCAAGTCCACCTCCGCAAAGACCCTCATCGAGGAGTGCGCCAAGCAGCTCATCGGCTCCGTGTACTCCCACCTGGGCTACGTCGAGAAGAACCTTGACTCCGACGCGGACGTAAAGAAGATCCTCGCCAGCCAGGCGCAGGGCCTGGGCGAGGAGGCCCTCAGCCGCCGTGCAGCCGACGACCTCGCCACCTTCCTCAACTACCAGGGGCAGCTGAACCAGCCTGTGACCATGGGCTCGGTCCAGCGCCGCTACCAGGCCGCCCCCTACGGCTGGCGAGAGATCGACATCGCCGGCGTGGCTGCCGACCTCGTGGCCCAGCACCGCGCCAAGCTCACCTATGGCGGCTCGCCCGTGAACACCGACGACCCCAGGGTCGTCGACTACCTGCGCAAGTCCACCCTCGTCGACAAGGTCCGCATCGAGCAGCGCGCGGCCGTCAGCGAGTCCACGCGCGGCACGGTGCGCGCCGTGGTGGAGGAGCTCACCGACGAGCACAACCTCATGACGGACGAGGAGGGCCTGGCCAAGGACTCCCGCAGGCTGCTCGGCGCAAAGCGCGACTTCCTGCGCTCGCTCCTTGACCACGAATACCGCTCGTGCCGCGATTACCCGGGCTATGCCCAGGCAACCGAGGCGGCAAATCTCCTCGACTCCATCCTCAAGACCCCGGGGGACGCCGCCGACCTCCTGCAGGCCATCGCCCGCAAGGACGACGACCTCGGGGACGCGGCGGAGGACATTGCGGACATCAAGGCTTTCTTCACGAACCAGCGGAAGCACTTCGACCGCGCCCGTCAGATCAAGGATATGATGACGTCCCAGGAGCGCGAGTACCTCTCCGACAACGAGGAGGCGACCGCCGCCCTCGCCGTCATCGACGCCTACCTGGCAAACCCACGGCTCGGGAGCCGCATCACCCAGGTGGTCGAGGCCAATAACGCGGTCACCTCCGCCCACGACGCCCTCCTGCGCGAGCGCCAGACCCAGACCCTCGACGCGGTGGACCAGATGTATGCCGGCATCGAGGACTATGCCGCCGAGAAGGGCGTGTCCCTCGCCGAGATCGGCCTACGTCGCGCCGAGCGCAAGAACGCCGTGCACGCCGCCAGGCTGATTACCGAGCTCGACGCCGTCCTCGCGCGCCTGACCACCGACCAGTCCCAGCTCTTTGACCGCATCGACGTCGAGCACCAGAAGTTCCTCCGCCCCAAGCCCGCCAACCCGGACGTCGTCCTCACAAAGAAGGGCCATGAAGCCGCGCCCGCCGTGCCCAAGGAGAACATCAAGCGCCTGGACCGAAACCAGGTCTTCCTGCCCAAGACGCTGAAGAGCGCCTCCGAGGTGGACGCCTACCTCGCCGCCGCCCGTGAGCGCCTGCTCCGCGGCCTCGAGGGCAATGACGGCATCAGGCTCGGCTAGGCGCGGCCCCGACCAGCCCCACGCCCGCACTCGGCGCAGCACCGCTCAGACCAAAAACAGAGGGGAGACCCCGCAAATGGACACCAAGGCTCTCGAGAAGTTCTGCCCCCGGGCCCGCACCGAGCTGATTGACGCCGTCAAGCGCCGCTGCGCGCGCTACGGGCTGGACGATGCCGGGCGCGCGGAGGCGGGTCCCGACTCCGACGTCGTGGGCGGCCGCGTGCTCGACCCCGCCGAGCGCGCGCAGCGAGCGGCGCTCTATGCCCGCGTGGAGGCCGAGGGCTGGGACGCCTTCTGCGAGCGCGAGGCCTACGGCTGGTTCAACCGCCTCGTCGCTATCCGGTACATGGAGGTCCGCGGCTTTCTGCCCTGCCGCGTGCGCATGCTGAGCGCGCAGGACGGCTCCTTCGACCCCGAGTGCCTGCGCTCCTTAGGCGAGCTCGACCTGCCCGGGCTGGATGTGGCGGCTGCCCTGCGCCTCTCCGTTGAGGGCCGCCCCGAGGATACCTACCGCATGGTGCTTGTGGCCCAGTGCAACCAGCTGGCCGACGTCCTTCCCGACGTGTTCGGCCACGTGGGCGACGCTGATGCCCTTACCCTTCCCGACGGCCTGCTGCTGCGCGGCGAGCACGACGTGCTCTACCACCTGGTGGCCGACGTCCCCGAGGACACCTGGTCCGACGTCGAGGCCCTGGGCTGGTCCTACCAGTTCTACAACTCCGAGCGCAAGGACGAGTTCTTCAAGTCCAAGCGCAAGGCCAGGCCCGAGGACGTTGCCCCCGCCACGCAGCTCTTCACGCCCGAGTGGATCGTGCGCTACATGGTGGAGAACTCGCTGGGCCGCCTCTGGATGCTCAACCACCCGGAGAGCTCCCTGCGCGGGCGCATGGAGTACTACATCGAGCCCGATGCCGAGCACGAGGACTTTATCCGCATCTCGAGCCCCGAGGAGATTACCGTCTGCGACCCTGCGTGCGGCAGCGGCCACATCCTCTCCTACGCCTTCGAGCTGCTCGTGGCTATGTACGAGGAGGTGGGCTACCGCGAGCGAGAGATTCCGGAGCTCATCCTCTCGAAGAACCTCGCTGGCATGGAGATCGACCCGCGCGCCGCGCAGATCGCGAGCCTGGTCTTGGCCATGCGCGCTCGCGAGCACGACCGTCGCTTCCTCACGCGCGACGGCTCCGCCCGCGCGGACATCACCGTGCTCGAGAGCGTGCCGCTGACCACGGGCGACCTCGCCCTCTGCGGCAAGGAGCTGCCCGAAGCTTTGGCTCACCTGGGCGAGGTGGGCAGCCTGCTTTCACCCACGAGCGAGGACATAGCTAACCTCAAGGCCGAGCTTTCCGGCTGCGAGACCGACCTCCTCAGCAGCGGCCGCGCCGCCCGCGTCAAGGACGCGCTTACCAAGTGCGAGAGCCTCACCCGCCGCTTCGATGTGGTGATCGCCAACCCGCCGTATATGGGATCGAGCAGCTTCAACCCGTTCATGAGCGGATGGGTCAAGAGGAACTACCCGGACTCAAAGAGCGACCTTTGCACCTGCTTTATCGAGCGCGGCTTCAACCTGGCCAAGGACCACGGCTACTCCGCCATGGTCACCATGCAGAGCTGGATGTTCCTCGGCAGCTTCGAGAAGATGCGCGAGAAGATCATTTGCAATAAGGGCATCGTGACGATGGCTCACCTCGGTCCTCGCGCCTTCGACGCCATCGGCGGAGAGGTCGTCTCCGTAACCGCTGACGTCCTTTACAACAGCGCCTATTCAGGCGAGGGCGCCTATTCAGGCGAGGGCGCCTATGCGCGCCTTGTGGACATCAGCGGCAGCGAACCCAAGCGCCAAGCGCTGCTGGAGGCCATCAAGAACCCCGCCTGCGGCTGGTTTTACCGCCGCAGCGCCGAAACCTTCCACCAGATCCCCGGCTCCCCCATCGCCTATTGGCTCCCTGAAACAGTTGGACGGCTATTCAAGTCGGGAAATCTCTCTCGAGTATTTGAATCCGCAGGAAGGCTGAAGACTCATAACAACAGCTTATTTGTCCGCAATTGGTGGGAGATATCATCCAGAGATTACGAGCGCTACTGGATGCCTTTTTCGAATGGCGGAGGCTTCTCTCGCTGGGGAGGACTAGCTTTTGATGTCGTTAATTGGAAAAGGGAAGCCATTAATCACTACTCCAAACACGGCGGCCTTCCAAATGAGACTGCTCTTGGAAAAGAAGGCATATGTTGGGGACTAATCACCTCCTCTGACACCAGTTTCCGTTATAAACCAGCCCCCAACCTCTTCAGCTCCGGCTCACCCACGATCACTTTAAAGACGGGATGTGACCAGGCTCTCCTAAATCGCTATCTTGCTTTTCTCAATTCTTCAATTTGCAAGGAGCTGTTAAGGGCATTCAATCCAACGCTGAATACAACAGTTGGAGATGTTCTCGGCCTTCCGGCACTTCCTGAAGGAAAGTGCTATTCGAACACCGAAGAGCTTGTCGCACGTTGCAGAAATCACGTTAGCCACGACTGGGACTCGCTTGAAATCTCTTGGGATTTCAAGCGCAGTCCGCTTCTATAGAAATCCAAAACGACAGGCAATATAACCAGCCCGAACCACAGCATCCAACGAGCCGTTGCGTCCATCTTTTGAAGGAGAGAATTGCAATGCTCCCTTTTCCAATTATTGATTTCTACCTTACGAATTCTCCGTATGCACATTCAGATAAAGGCAGCTCAGCCCAGTCTATTGACCTGGGCGAGCTCGGATGGGAAAAACGCGAGCTAGACAAATTGATGAAATGGGTTGTCAAGACACATTCCCTAGCATCAACGTCAAACATTCGCTTTTCCATCTCAAAAGATGTTCAAGATACAGTAGACGGACTTTCGCTAAGCCTCGCCAATCCGCATGTTCTTGGGGGCGCATTCTGCATACAAAACAGCATTACAGCAGCGGAAGATAACTCAATCAAATGCAGGCTCAAAGAGACATATGCCACCTGTCTTTTCCGACACATAAGAAACTCAATTGCTCATGGTAATTATGAAATGGACGACGAGCACGAAACCGTACTTTTCAAAGATCAAGCCAGCTCCATAGGAACGTCCGACCCAAAACCAACAGCTTGTTTTCTAACTACGCTGACCCTATTAGAGGAACTCGAGAACGTGATTAAGGGGGGACCAAAGGGAATTAGCGTGGAAACCATATCCGATGCGCCCGGCTATCGAATCAATCACAAGCTTCTTGGCAAAACTGAGGAGGTGGAAAGTTAATCGATATAAGCGCCAACTCAAAGCAATGCGCAGACTGGTTCACGTCTCGAGTCAACGACCTCGTTGCGTCGAGCTCAGGTTCACCAACCATTCTCGCGTTCATGGGAATGAGCCTGTATCAGGCAAATCTGTTGTCCGCGATCGAGGGTGACGTTCCTAGAATCGTGGCCTCGGACGCCGAGGGACCGCACTATAGCCCCGCCGCATTTCAAGAGCAGAAGCGCGCGATTCTTGCGACATGTCTCATGAACAGGGAACGTACCCCTGTTCACGCCGGTCCCGCAACAACCAACCACAGAAAGACGAACCACATGGCAACGTTGATCAAGGATAAATACGAGGCCCACAAGGCCGAGGTGAACGGGCGCTTCGAGCAGCTTCGCGCCAACGAGGAGGAGCTCAACCGCATCTTTGCGCGCATCTACAACATGGAGGGCGAGGTGCCCATCGAGGTCGAGGACAAGTACGTCTCGGTGGCGCGCATCTTTGACACGGCGGAGGAGATCCCGGAGAGCTATAAGGGCAACCGCTACGTGCGCACCCGCCACGACGAGATCGTCTCGCTGATCAGCTATGCCGTGGGCTGCATGTTTGGCCGCTACTCGCTCGACGTGGATGGCCTCGTGCTCGCGGACGCCGGCGACACGGTGGACGACTACCTGGCAAAGATGCCCGATCCCGAGCACGTGACCTTTATGCCGGACTCCGACAACGTGCTGCCCATTACCGACGACGAGTACTTCGGCGACGACATCGTGGCCAGGCTCGTCGAGTTCGTGAGCGTGGCCTACGGCGCCCAGACGCTCGAGGAGAACCTGCGCTTTATCGCCGACGCGCTCGGCGACAAGGGCACGCCTCGCGAGGTCATCCGCTCCTACTTCCTCAAGGACTTCTACGCCGACCACTGCCAGACGTACAAGAAGCGCCCGATTTACTGGCTCTTTGACTCCGGGAAAAAGAACGGCTTCAAATGCCTGATCTACATGCACCGCTACCAGCCCGACCTCATCGCTCGCATTCGCACGGACTACGTGCTCCCGCAGCAGGAGCGCTACCGCACGCGCCTGGTCGCGCTTGACGACGCCGTGCAGTCCGCCGAGGGCCGCGAGAAGGCCGCGTACAACAAAGAGCGCAAGCTCGTGAGCGACCAAGCCGCCGAGCTGGCAAGCTACGAGGAGAAGATCCACCGCCTGGCCGACCAGATGATCTCCATCGACCTGGACGATGGCGTGAAGGTCAACTACGCCAAGCTCGCCGACGTCCTGGCAAAGATCAAGTAGCGGTGGGGGAGCTCTGCGACATAACCGAGCCTGGTGAGGCCACGCTTCAGCAGGAGCTGGACGCGTTTTTGGCGAGCACCGAGGGTGACGTGCTGCTGTGGCACGACGCGGCGGGCGCCTACGGCGAGGTCGTCGGCTGGCTCGGGCTGCCCGGCGACGTCGTGCTCGTTCGCGATGACTTCGGCAGCCGGTTCGACCTCGCGCGCCGTCTGAACGATGTGAGCCCCGACGAGCGCGTGCTGTTCTATCGCCGGCATGAGGAGGTCGTCGAGCCCAGCGACTGGTTCTGCGACCTCGAGGCGCGCTGCGAGCGCTTCAAGCCCACGTGCGGGGCCGAGGGCGTGGAGCCTGCGGGGGAGCCGGAGGCTGCGGCGCCCGTGACCGAGGCCGATGCCCCGGCGGCACCCGCTGTTATCGAGGCACCTGCCGCCGTCGAGGCGCTCGTGCCCGCGGAGGCAACGGGGAAAGCCGCGGCTTTGGGAGAAGCCGCGCCCGAGCTCGATAAGGACTGGTACACGCTGGAGAAGTTCGTACAGCTGGCCAAGGGCAGGTCCGCCGAGTCGCTCGGGTTCCGCGCTTACAAGGACTGCGCCATCAGGGCGAGCTTCGCCGCTCAGGGGAAGTACTACGACTCGCTCTTTAAGGATGCCGTGGTCTCGAAGGCAGGCCTCGACCCGGACCTCCTGCAAGCGCAGTCGTTCAAGATGTACTTGTACCAGCACGCGCAGCGCGGGCTTCTTTTTGACTACGACGAGGACAGCTGGATCACGCAGACGGGCCTGAAGGAGCTCGACATCGACGATGCCGTCGTTAGCGACTTCGTCTGCGGGGCGCTCGGCGCGGCCGCCGAGGCGGGCCTCGAGTGCTTCACCGTCCCCTGGCTCAGGCGCCAAGGGACTGGCCTCGGGCTGCTAGAATACGAACTGCCCGACTGCTTCTACGAGTCGGTCCTCTTTAGCTGCAGCCAGTGCGTTTCGAGCGGCCTGCTCTGCAAAAGGCGCGTCTTTGCGGCCAAGGGGGACGGGAGCCAGGGGCGCGACCTCGTCCGCGCGGTCGTGTCCCGCGAAGGCAGCTTCGAGGTGGACGATCTGGCCGACGACCTCTCCTCGGTCTTCGGCATGCAGATCACCCGCAGCCAACTGATCGGGCTTGCCCGCAAGGCAGGCTTGTTCTATAGCCCTGAGCTGGGGCGCGTTTATAAAGATCATCAGACATTCGTCGATGAAGTGGAGTAGCGCATGGAGCTTAACGAGTTCATAAACACGGGCATTTCCGAGGGTTGGGTCCGCGATACCGGCACCTTCGACGAGGTGTTCATCGACGGCGGCAACCGCAAGTGCCAGAAGTACGACGTGCGCATCGACAAGCTCCACTACAACGTGCAGAACGGCCGCATCGCCACGTTCGTCTCGCGCTATAAGGCCGAGCACGGCGAGCTGCCCTCCGATACCGAGGAGCTCGACAACCTCATCGAGCAGATGATCGAGAGCGTGAACCCAAAGAAACTCAAGACCACCAAGCTCGACATCAAGGCCAAGGGGCAGCAGGAGACGGCGCTCGTCCTCTCCGACGGCACCGTGGTCGACGGCAACCGCCGCTTTACCTGCCTGCGCATGCTCGCCCGTGACGAGGGCCAGCACCGCTTCATGCGCTGCTATGTTTTCCCCGACACATACGATCGCAAGGCCATCAAGGCCCTCGAGCTCGAGATCCAGATGGGCCGCGACGAGAAGGAGAACTACGACGAGATCACGCGCCTCGTGGACATCGACGAGTGCGTGAACATCGACGGCCTCATGACGGCAGACGAGTACGCCAAGCACGCCAACATCAAGGCCAGCGAGATGAAGAAGCGCCTGAAGGAGGTCGACATCCTCAAGGAGTACCTTGAGTTCATCGGCATGCCGGGCGCCTTCCACATAGCCCAGGACCAGAAGATCCACGGCGGCATCGAGTCCCTCGCCGCGCGTGTCAAGAAGTGCAAGGACGAGACCCAGGCCGAGGACGTGAAGAACTGCGTCTACGCGTACCTGGCTCTGCAGTCCGAGGGCGACCGCACCCGCGACCTGCGCGGCTACATCGACCGCCTGATCAAAGACCCCGAGTTCATGGACGAGCAGCTCGACGTGGCCGAGACCTTCCTCGAGAAGGTCGAGGACCTACCCGCCGACGCCCCCAGCACCACCGAGTACTTCCGCGACCACGTGGTCAACGAGCCCAAGCTCCGCGGCGAGCAGAAGGCCTCCTTCGACAAGGCCAAGATCAAGGAGGGCAACCAGCAGGTCAAGTCCAATCAGGTCAAAGCCGCCACGGACGCGGTCGAGAGCCTGAAGGGCGTAGATGCGGCACTTCTTTCCAAGCTCACCGACGAGCAGCGCGCGCAGATTCGCGAGGCGCTCGAGGACATCCGTTCCGAGGTCGCCCGTGTGGCCCGCGCGCTCGATGGGGTTGACGCTTAAGTGAGGCTCTACGAGGAGGACGGCCGGCTGTTGCTTGACCCGGAGGGGCTGGGCCTCGACCGCGTGACGCGCAGCCCGCGCTACAAGATGCGCTGCCGCGGCCTCGTCGCCGCGAAGGAGAACGGCCGCCTGGTGCTCATCATGCCCGAGAGCCATGCCGGCTTTGCCCAGGTCGTCGACAGGTTCGACGGCCTCGCGCAGAAGCTCGGCTGCGAGCTTTCGGTGGATAGTGAGCTCGAGCAGCGCTTTCTCGCCCTGAAGGAGCTCGCCGAGCAGCACTACCGCCTGGGCAACGAGATCAAGCGCGGCGACGCCAAGTTCGACAATAAGCTGGCCGAGTTCAGGGCCGTGGTGGACGACGCCATGGAGCGTAAGCTCGTGGACCGCCAGGTACGCGACGCGTTCTTCCTCGCCTCGATGGCGCGCGCCGGGAACTTCTCGGTCCCCGGCTCCGGCAAGACCGCCACGGTGCTCGGCGCGTTCGCGTTTTTGGCCGAGCGCGGGCTCGTGGATCGTCTCATGGTCGTGTGCCCAAAGAACGCCTTCGATTCCTGGCGCACCGAGTGGCGGGTCTGCTTCGGCAAAAAGCGTCCGCTGTCGTGCTTCTCTACGCAGGACGCCGCCTACGCGGGCCACGGCCGCGCCGATAAGCAGCGCTATATCCGCACGGGCATCGGAGGGGCAAACCTTATCCTCGTCAACTATGAGGCGTCGATCAACGTGGCGGACGACTTGGCCAAGGTCGCCGCGGACCGCACGCTGCTCGTCTTCGACGAGGTGCACCGCGTCAAGGCGATCAAGGGCAAGCAGGCCAAGGCCGCGCTTACCATCAGCGAGGACTCGAGCTACACCTACGCCCTCACGGGAACGCCGCTGCCGAACACCTACCTCGACCTCTACAACTTCCTGCACATCCTCTACCCGCACGAGTACGACAACTTCTTTGGCTTCAAGACAAGCGAGCTCAAGAACGCGAGCGAGGGCAAGCAGATCGAGGTCAACGAGAAGATCCAGCCGTTCTTCTGCCGCACGACCAAAGACGACCTTGGTGTGCCCAAGGCGGAGCCCGACGAGCTGCTGCGCGTCAACTCCGACGTGCGCGACGACCAGCTCGTCGGCGTGCTCAAGAGCCACTATAGGAACAACAAGCTCACGCTTATGCTGCGCCTCCTGCAGATGGAGAACGACCCCGTCGACCTGCTGAGCGTGCTCGACCCCGACGACTACCAATGGATCCTGGAGGAGGACGGGGAAACCGGGGAGGTCGACGTCGTCGACTACTCCGACAAGATCGTGGACATGATCAACTCCCTCGGCGTCTCAAAGAAGCGCGCCTGCTGCGTGCACTTGATCCACGATCTCGTGCGCGGGGGTAGGCCGGTCATCGTGTGGTGCATTTTCCGAAAGAGCATGGAGGACCTGAAGCGCGACCTCAAGGCCAACGGCGTCGAGGCCCGCATGATCTACGGCGACGTGGTGCTCGACGACCGTACGGAGATCCTCGACGACTTCCGCGCCGGCAAGTTCCCGGTGCTCATCACCAACCCGCACACGCTGGCCGAGTCCGTCTCGCTGCACTCCGTGTGCCACGACGCCGTTTACTACGAGTACAGCTTCAGCCTGGTGCACCTCCTTCAGTCCAAGGACCGCATCCACCGCCTGGGCCTGCCGCAGGACCAGCAGACCCGTTACTACTTCATGTGGGAGGAGTACGGCGGCCAGAAGACCTGGTCACTCGACATGGAGATCTACCAGCGCCTTCGCAAAAAAGAGGGCACTATGCTGGCCGCCATCGACGCGGACATGATCGAGACGCAGCCCACGACCGAGGAGGACCTCGAAGCCATCTTCGCGGGCCTCTTTGACGAGTAGGCCGAGGCGATGGGCGAGCAGGAGATCATAGAGCGGCTCATGGCGCTGTTCGAGGCTATGGGCGAGTGCGGGGGAGTCGTCTGCTGGCGCGATGCCGCAGGGGAGTTCTCCGAGCTCGTCTGCGGCCTCGAGCTTGCGGGCATCGCCGTGCTCCGGGAGGTCCCGGGCGGGCTCTTTGCCCTCAAGCGGCAGATCAACGAGGCACTCCCAGGCTCGCGGGTCCTGTTGTACCGCGCAGGCGAGCAGGCGGCGTCCGTCGACTGGCTCCAGGACGTCGATGTGCTCGCCGTGCCGTTTTCGGCAGATCGCGCCTCGGGGCTCCTGAGCGAGCTCGGCGCCGACGACACGCCACAGATGCGCGAAGCGCTGGATGTGTGCGGCAAGTACCTCGCAAGGCGCGGGGCCATCGGACGCGTGGCGGCGCTGAGGGCGGGGTTTGGCGAGGCCGCCGAGCTCGTCCTGGCCGTTATGGCCGCGGCGCTCGGGGCGCGCTCCTGCGAGGCGTCCGAGGTCGTCGCCGCGTGGCTCAAGGGCGGCGATGCCGCGCGAAAGAAGCTCCGCACGGCCGGCCTCGAGGACGCCTTCGCGGCGCTCGCGCAGGAACGCTGCGGCTGCGGCGACACTGGGCGGCTCGGGGGCCACGTCCTGGCGTCGGCACTCGCCGCGTCGCTTCCCGCCGGCGCCGCCGTCGCGGGGCTGACCGTGGCCGCCGAGGGGGTTCAGCAGCGCCTTTGCCGAGAGGTCTTCCGAACCTGGCTTGCGCAGGACTCAGAGGGGCTCCTAGAGTTCGCAAGGCGGGCGGAGCGCGAGCTCGGCGTTGCTGACGCGATCTCCTCCGTGCCTACAGACGACCTGCTCTGGTGCGAGGTGTTCCCCTGCGCCGATGCCGCGCTGCTCAAGGCGTGCTTCCGTGAGCTCGCCTCGATCTCGTGCAAGCCCGACGAGCTGCTCGGACTTGCCCGCGTCCGCCGTGGCCTTGCCTGGGCGCCCGAGTTCTCCGCCTGTTGGCGCGGCGTCGAGGCCGCGGCGCGGATGCGCCAATTCCAGCTCGAGCACTTCTCTGGCGCCGCCGCGACCACCGCGAAGGACATCTGGGACGAGTACACGGCCGTGTGGCGCTACGTAGACACCCTCTATCGCGAGTTCCAGCTCGCGCTCGACGAGGTAGTGGCAAATCCGCTCTATGGGCTGGACGACGACTTTCGCGGTGCCGCGGACTTCATCGAGGGGCTTTACAAGGAATGGTTCCTGCGCGGGCAGAACATCCGCTGGTGCAACGCCATCGAGGACGACCTTGCAAACAAAGGAGAGGTCAAGGGCTTGCCGCGCCAGGTCGATTTCTTCCCCGCCGAGGTCGAGGGCTCCGCGAACCGCTGCCGCCGCGCCTGGGTGATCGTCTCCGACGCCCTGCGCTACGAGGTCGCTGCCGTGCTCGCCCAAAACCTGGAAAGGAGCACGAAGGGCACGGCCGAGCTGACCGGCGTCCAAGGTGCCCTGCCCACAAAGACCAAGGTGGGCATGCCCGCGCTGCTGCCCCACGGCGTTTTCGAGGCGGTGCGCGGCCCCAAGGGAGGCTTCGCCGCCCACGTTGACGGGGCAGAGGCCGCGTCGACCGATGCGCGCCAGAACGCGCTCAGGCGCTTCTCGGCGGGCGCCGTCGCCGTGCGCTTCGACGACTTCCTCCATAAGAACGACCGTGAGGGCCGCAAGCAGCTCGTGGCCGATGCGGAGGTCGTCTACATCTACCACAACACCATCGATGCCCTGGGCGACGACCCCCAGACCGAGCGGAAGGTGTTCCAGGCCTGCGGCGACGCTGTCGAGGAGATCTCCTCGCTGGTCAAGCTGCTCGTTAAGGAGTTCCGCGCGGCCGAGGTGCTGATCACGGCCGACCACGGCTTCCTGTACACCGCGAAGCCCCTGGACGAAAGCGAGCATGCCGCCGCGGCGGACGTGGCCGGCAAGGTCGTGGAGGCGTCCAGGCGCTACGTCGTGACGCGTCCCGGTGCCGAATCCAGCGTGCTTCTTCGCGCGAAGCTTCCCGGGAAGGAAGGCTTGGAGGCCTTCTTTCCGCGTGAGTGCGTGCGCCTGCGGATGCCCGGGGCGGGGGAGAACTACGTCCACGGCGGCATCAGCCTGCAGGAGATGTGCGTGCCGGTGGTCCGCTTCTGCAACCATCGGGCGGGAAGCCGAGGGTTTGTGGCGACGGCCGACGCGACGCTTGGCGCCGTCGCGGTGCCGAGCGCCGTGGCTAACCCCAGCTTTACCGTGGACCTGCTGCAAAACGAGGCCGTGACCGGCAAGGTGCTTCCCGCGGAGTACGAAATCTATGTCGAGGATGCGAGCGGGCGGGCGGTCTCCGGGCGCTCCCGCGTATACGCCGACATCGATTCCGCCGATGCCTCGAAGCGCGTGGTTAAGGCCCGCGTCGACCTGCTGACCAGCGTCTCATTCAATGCTCTGGAGACGTACTTCCTGATGGCGAAAAACGTCCGGACCGGCGACGTTGACACCCTCGGTGAGCTTCACATTCACTTGGCATAGCTGTCCGGGAGTACCCTTTTACAGGCACGAACAACCCGCTGGCGTTCGGGCCGCGGATGCGGCGGCTGGACCTCGATAGTATGTGCATAGGGTCAAACTTCCTTTGGAGGCAACCATGGATTACGCGCCGGCCATGCCCGAGCTCACCGACGAGCGCCGCAAGAGGCTCGTCAAGTGGTACCAGAACTACGTCAATAAGGCCGTCGCTGCGTTTGAGGGGTGGTACCCGAGCAAGGTTTTCGACTTGATCGAGGCCCGCCATGCGCATGACTCGTTTGTTAAGGAGTTGACGGGGGTCGCACGGGAGATCGGGTACGAGCACTGGTCGCGGCTGGCGATCGCGTATGGTTTCGACCCCGGCGTGGGCGATATCGAGGTCAAGAGAATTGACATCGAGTCCAACGCCGACAGCATCGCGGCAAGGACGTGGGAAAAATTCGTCGAGAACGCCATGCCCTCCGTCGACCAGCTGTATCCCGATCGCGTCGTCGTCAATTACCGCAGCGAACACGGGAACTCCTGCAAGAAGATCACTTCTTATGCAAAGAAGCTCGGCTACCCGACTTGGGGGGACCTGCTGCTTGTGGCGGGTTATGACGTGAGGGATTCGTTCAGGTCGCGCAATGGCACCGTGAGCGATGAAGAGTATGAGCGACTGTTTGACGAGCTCGCGAGGCAATACAAGCAGCGTCCGGCAAGGACCGCTAAGCAGGTGCTCGAAGAAAACGACTGCCCCGAGCTGCGCGTTCTTTTTAGCGGCTCCTACTGCCGAAATCGCTTCGGCGTCTCCGTCACCCAGTTGCTTGAGCAGAAGGGAATTCTTGATAAAGAGCGCATCGGCTGCACTGACGAAGAGCTCATCGATGCGGTTGAACAACTTAAGGATAAATACGCCGCGAGCGACAATAGGCCCGGTGGCATAACGCAGCTGATCTCGGAGAACAGAGAACTGGCTCGTGCCGTTAAGCAGCTGAATGTCGACAATGGGGTGGCACAAAGACTCCTCGGCACCGATTTCGCTAGCTATTTGATAGCGAACGGGGTTCTAAGGAAGAAAGAGATTTCTTCAAAAAAGACTGGCATCGGCGCTGAGGGGTGCGCGGCCATTATCGAGGGGCTTAAGGCGAAGTACGCGCATGCCCCTCGCCTGGCGAAGTTAAAGGACCTTAAAGAGGACAACGAAGACTATCTCCTGCATGCCACTGAGGTTAATAAATGGATTAAGGTAACGACTGGCCAGAATCCCGTCGGGTTCTTTACCGACCAGCAGCTTCTTAGTCCCGTTAGCCGGCCTGATTCGTTGCCGCGTCCTGCCGACGAAGAGATTCAGGCTTTCTACGACAAGATCGGCCTTAAGGAGGTCCTTGACGCCGCCGGGGAACTGCCCGGCGATAAAGTCGTGCGTTTCCAGTCCGAAGTTGTCGGAAATGAGCGATATGACAACGCAAAGAACTACGAGATGCTGCGTCTTGGTGACTACATCACCTTCGAGCTCCTTGGAGGAGTGTATGCAAAAGGCGTATTTTGCGGTCACGAACTTGGCACCATGAGGGGAAACGATCTCCAGAAATGGGGCATTGCCGACAAACTTAGGGCCATTGAGAGCGGAGAAATTGTTGGCGACCGCATTTATGCGAAGGTCGTCAATATTGCCGGCAAGCAAAAGATGCCGAGCGCCGTGGTTGATGTTATCTACGTCAAGAGCTTCGAGAAATTAAACATCGTCAACGATGTCCTTCTTTCCCGGGACGGCAAGAAGGCGCTGCGCTACGACGGCGCTGGCGATAAGCTGGACATTCCCGAGGGGGTTGAGGTTATCCCGCCCTTTGCTTTTCACAAGCTGTGTGTTTCTAAAGTCAAGTTCCCCAATACGCTCAGGGAGATTGGTGCGCACGCTTTCCGTCTTTGTGCATGCAGGGATTATCGAATCCCGGCTAGCGTCGAGAAGATCGGCGACGGCGCTTTTTCGTATTGCTCAAAGCTCGAGCTTCGGAGAAATCCTAATTCGCTTGGGCTCACTCCATGCGGGCCCGTTCATGTCGAGGCCGCGCCCGGAAATGAACGCTACTACTCCGTTGAAGGGTCGCTTATTGAGCGAAACGGTGATCAAAGAAGGCTTGTCTCGCTGTGCTATAAGGGCGTTTCGGAGCGTGCATATTATAATGGGCGTTATCCAAAACTGGTTGTCCCCGACGGCGTTACCGCGATTGCGCCTTATTGCGTTTCTGACGCAGGCGAGTATTCCTACTATCTTATATTGCCCGGGTCGCTCAGGACTATAGAGGAGTCGGCATTCGAAGAGAACAGCGGTTATGGCTACTATGCTTCCGAGGTTAGTCTTTTATCGATCGACTTCCCTGCGTGGCCTATCGATGTCTCTCCGCTCGATAAGGTGGAAGGCCTGCGAGATCTGAAGGAATTCCGTGACTTAGACGTGACGTTTACCGTCAAAAAGCCTCAGCATGAGGCCGATGGCCATACGTCATGCGACGCTGCCGCCTCTTGCTCATGTGCCCCGATGTCCGCGCCGGCGATTGCGCACGCTTATTGCGAAGCTCGCGTTGCCGCCGGACTGGAAGCCTGGCCGCCGATATCTCCCGAGTCCGGGAACTACCATGAGGAAAAGGACGACCTTCTTTTTGTGGAGTTCAGCGGCGAGGTTCGCGACTGGTCTCGGGCGGCTGTGCGGGCCGGGGAGTTCTCCGAAGTCCAGGCGCCCGGCTTCGGCAGTGGCATTACTCTGAAGTCCAACGACGGCGCCTCAGGCGGATCGATGGGTTTGGACTCCGGAGCCCTTGCGTATATGGGAGACTGCCTCGTTGGCAGGGTGTTCTACAAGACAAGCGGGAATCCGTTCCAGTCCCACCCGGCCTTCGAAGTGGCGAAAAAGAAAGAAGTGCCGCTCAACGATGACGTCGCGGCCTTCTCCTTTACCGATCCAAAGACGGGCAAGACGATTGACTACTACTTCTGCTTCGGCTCCGAGGACTCCGAGGATGAGCTCATCTTTCTTGCGGAAAAGGCGAGCGATTCACGGCCGCTCGAGCCTTCTGGGGATCTGCCTTTGGAGTTTGAGCTGGCCAGGGAGTTCGCGGAAGCCGAGGGGCGGGGAGCGGACTTCTGTGCTGAGCCTGAGGAGCGTCCCGCGCTCGGCGAAGTCGTCCGTGATTTCCGGAAGCTGGGCGGTATCGGCGTGCCCTTTGCGGTGTATTCCGACCGCCGCGATCCGGGCGACATCGAAGACGGCGGTGTGGCCGAGGTCAAGATTCGTATGGCGTTCGATCTGAAGAGGGCTCTGGCTTGAAGCGGTTGTTCGTAGATAGGCGGTGCAGGTTCGCGTCCGTGTTCGACTCGGAGACGGGCGCCTACTTGCGCACCGGGGTGCTGGACGGCTCGGGCCGCGACACGGGCGTCGATCCCTTCATGGCGTCGTTTCCGCAGCTCATCGACGTGGGCGTGATGGGTCACTGCAAGCATGGGAAGACCGGCCTGTGCCTCAAGGCGGGTATCGGCTGCTATCAGAGCGGCTCTGTAGTGGAGCAGCCGAACATGCCGCTCGAGGACTTCCGCTGGATTGCCGAGCAGTGCCGAGGCAAGGTCATGCAGTTCGCGCTCGGAGGGCGAGGGGACCCCGATCAGCACGAGGACTTCGAAGGGCTTCTTTGCATCTCGCGCGAGAACGAGATCGTGCCGAACTTCACGACGTCCGGCTTCGGGATGACGGACGATATCGCGCGGCTTTGCAAGCGCTACTGCGGCGCCGTTGCCGTGAGCTGGTATCGGAACAGCTATACTCACTCCGCGATCGAGGCCCTTCTTTCCGCCGGGGTAAAGACCAACGTCCACTACGTGCTGGGCAATAACAGCATCGACGAGGCGATCCGGAGGCTGCGCGAGGACGATTTCCCGCAGGGCATCAACTCTGTGGTGTTTTTGCTGCACAAGCCCGCGGGCTTGGGCTCCGAGAAGAACGTGCTTCGGGTAGGCGACCCGCGCGTGGCCGAGTTCTTTGCGGAGTTCGATCGGGAACACCCGTTCAAGGTCGGTCTCGACAGCTGCACCGTTCCTGGGGTCATCAACTTCTGCAAGAACGTGGCGCCCGAGAGCCTGGACACCTGCGAGGGAGGGCGCTTCTCGTGCTACATAGGCCCTGACCTCGTCATGGTTCCCTGCAGCTTCGATCAAAAGCGCCACTATGAGGTGCAGCTGAGGCCGACGACGATTGCCGAGGCGTGGGGGAGTGAGGCGTTCAAGCGGTTCCGCGATCGCATGCGCAGGGCGTGCCCCGGCTGTCCTCGGCGCGAGGCGTGCCTCGGCGGTTGCCCTCTGATGCCCGAGGTTGTGCTGTGCGCCGACGAGCGCCGGGCGGTTGTCGACGGCGGCGCGTAGGCGCGCAGGTGGCGGGCCGCATTGCCACGTTCTGCGCGGGAAACCGGGAGCGTCGGTAAAACCACCGCCGTGCTGCGCCGGAATTGCCGACCGTCAGTACTGACGCTCGCCCGTTCCCGCGCGGAACGTGGCAAGAAGGGTCTCTTTTCACCAGAATCCGGGACCGTCGGTACTGACGCTCCCAGATTCCCGCGCAGCCCAAAGGCTCATTTACCGACGCTCCCGGTTTCCCGTGCAGGTCGCAATCCCTGCCGCTCGCGAATCGCACCGATAAAACCAGAGTCGTGACTATCATAGTCTAGACTATAATAGACACGACTCTATTCTTGCACGACGTGAGGAGCGCCCATGTTTGTCGGCCGCGAGCGCGAGCTTTCCACTATGGAGGCACTGTACGCCAGCAATTCCTTCGAGATGCTGGTCATTTACGGTCGCCGTCGCGTAGGCAAGACGGCGCTTATCGAGGAGTTCTCGTGCGGTAAACGAACGCTATCTTTTACGGCTCAGCTCCAGTCTGATAAGGACAACCTGGCTGATTTCTCGCGCGCGGTCGCGGAGTTTTACGGGCTGCCCGAGTCGATGCCCGCCTTCGCCTCGTGGCTGGATGCTCTCGCCTTCATCGCGCAGGGGGCGAGCGACGGGCGCACTGTGCTGGTGCTCGACGAGTTTCCTTATGCGTGCCGCTCCAACGCCGCGCTCCCCTCAACCTTCCAGTTGGCGATCGACAAGCACCTTAAATCCGCGAACGTCATGCTCGTGCTGTGCGGAAGCAACCAGGGTTTCATGGAGGACGAGGTCCTTGGCGAGAAGAGCCCCCTGTATGGCAGGCGCACGGCGCAGCTCAAGCTTCAGCCGTTTGATTACCTGGACGCCGCGCGTATGTTGCCGGATTGCTCGCCCGCCGAGAAGATCTCGTACTACGCGAGCCTCGGTGGGACACCGTACTATCTGGAGGGCATCGATTCCCGAAAAAGCTATATCGAGAACATGGCGGCGCTGTTCTTCTCGCCCATGGGGCGCATGTTCGACGAGCCTGCCATGCTGATGCGCCAGGAGCTGCGTGAGCCCGCGGTGTTCATCTCGGTGATGCGCGCGATCGCAAACGGCGCAAACAAGCTGAGCAGAATCGCCGACACCGTCGGGATGCCATCGAGCAGCTTGGGGTTTTACCTGAAGACACTCGTTTCGCTGGGATTGATCGAGCGCGCGGTTCCCTTCGGCGAGGCGGAGCGGAGCAAGCGCGGGATCTATCGCATCTGCGACTCGGCGTTCGCGTTCTGGTTTCGCTTTGTTGCCCCATATGTGAGCGTGATCGAGCGCGGTCTTGGTGCCGATGTGGCCAAGCGCCTGCTCTCAGGCGATCGTCGCTCGGAGTTCGAGGGCCATGCGTTCGAGCGCGTGTGCGCGCAGTGGCTGGTCCGCCAGGCGTTGGACCGCAAGCTGCCCTTGGATATAACGGCTATCGGATCGTGGTGGGGTGCCGATCCCGTTGCGCGTCAAACCACCGATATAGACGTGGTCGCCGCTGACGAGATCGATAGGAAACTGCTCGTGGGCGAGTGCAAGTGGCGCAACAGCCTCAACGAGACGGAGACCTTGTCTACCCTGCAGGACCGCTGCCGCCTGCTGCCCGGCTACAACGCTTACGAGCGCTATCTGTTTACCAAGGTGCCCTGCTCCGAGGCCACGCAAAAGAAAGCGCAAACCGATCCCGCCCTGCACCTGGTAAGCGTTGACCAGATGTTCGAGTAGGGTTCTATTAACGACTAAAACCGGGGCGTAGCCCAGCCGTGCCCCGGTCCGTATCTAGCTGTTGTCGTCGGGCCGCAAGCCCCATTCGGCGCAGGCGCGCTCCCACTCGTCAGCGGAGGCCTTCGCTCTAGACTGGCGCCGCTTGGGCGGGGCCGGCTCGCCTGGCTCCTCGAGGAGCGCCACGAGCTCGTCGAGGCTCAGGTCGTCGAAGCGTCCCGGGGCGACCCCGCCGGACGCGCTTGTTGCCATGTCGCTCTTCTTGCCAGTCATGTTTGGCCCTCCAACGTCGCAGCATAGCCGATGCTTCGCCGTGGCACGTCGATCACCCGCGAGCGGCGGGCTAAATACCGCTCACGACCTGCTTGTTTGACGTTCGGCGGAATGCCTGATACACAGACTTGCGGATTCCAGCCATACACATCACGAAATGGCTGCCGATACAGTGAGGCGATTATCCGGCGCTACTCGTGCGCCTTCTGAAGCTCCTGAGGCTCGCCATCGCCGTAATCCACGGTCACGGACCCGATTCCGTCGACAGACGTGCCCTCGGGCGGCTCTAGGCGGAACTCGGTGAGCACCAGATCGAGCGTGGAAGGCCCGTCGCCGGACTTGAGCTTGACGGCGAGCACGCCGCCGTCGCTCACGGCGGACTCGATCTCCTCCCCGGGGATGGACCCGCCGCTGAGCTGCAGCTGGATAAAGCCGTCGCGCGGCGCCCATCCGTCACCGGGCATGGTGACGACGTTTCCGCCGGAGACCTGCACCGTCAGGCACTCGAGGGAGTCGTCGGGCGTTGCGGTCCAGGCCGCGGGGCTCTTGGCCGCAGAGGGGGTCTTGCAAGCGGCAAGGCCCAGCCCGACGCCGGTGGCGGCGATGGCTGCCGTACCGGCAATAAAGGCGCGTCTTGTCAGGTTCATGCGTGATCCTCTCATCAAAAAAGAACAGGGACACTCTAAGCGTACCCAGAGTGTCCCCAGTCGATGATGGTGATGGTCGCAGCCGACCGCGCGCGATGCCGTCGCAGGCTACTCCATGACGACCCAAGCCCAGGTGCCGTCGCCGTCGTCGATGTCCATCGGCGCGAGCGCGACGAAGCCCTCCTGGCGCGTCTCGGGGATGACGATGTGGCAGACCTCGGCCTCGACGGGGCTGCGTCCGAGGGTCTTCTTGGGAAGGTCGATCCAGACGTTGCCGACGAGCTCGGAGTGGACGTCCTCGCCCGGACGCCCGTTGACGGTGAAGGACCCGAGCACGCAGCGCTGCGGCTCGCCCCAGTCAAAGCCATCCAGAGCGTCAGCCAAGGCGTTGTAGGCGTCAGCGAGCTTCTTTACCTGCAGGTTTCCCATAGCAATTCCCCCTTTGTTCGCAGCCGAGGCCGCATCCGTTGATTGGGCAAGCTCACGACGATTGTGGGCGGCCTTAAGGCTGTCGGGGGAGGAAAAAGACGCGTACGATGTGATTTTGTCGGCAGTCGGTAGTTGCTTACATGTCGTGGACCGCGGCTGCCGGCGGACGGTCGCAGACGACGGTTTAACGGCATAAACAGCTTATAAACGCCGTCGAGGAGACCCGTGAATCAGTTAAAACGTTTAACTACCACCTGGGGCATCGCGGGGCTTTTTGTGGGAAATAGGCTGCGACCTGCGCATTAGCTTAAAATTAGACGATTGCACTTTTATCGAAAGGACCCTCTATATGGCCCGAAAGCTCACCGAAGGGGAGCGCAACACCATCAATTATCTTACCGCGTCGTTCGTGGCTGCGCTGCCGGCGCACCTGCGAAGCCACGCGGGCAGCATCGCGAGCTCGCTCGTGCGCATCCCGCGCGAGGTCATCACGGCGCGCGACATCAACCGCATTGTCGGCAGGCTCGGCGAGGATGCCACGCAGAAAGAAGAGCTCAGGGGTGCCATCCGCGATGTCGCGCTCGTGAGCGTGGACGTGGCCGAGGGCGATCCGGAGTCGTTCACGCTCCGCAGGCCCGAGGACGAGCCCGCTGCGGAGGACGCGGCGGCCGAGGCGGGGCCCGATGCCACCGACTCCGAGCCCGTGCCGGCGGATACCGCGGAAGCCGAGGACTCTGCAAAGAAGGACGACCAGCCTGCGGAGGAGCCTAAGCCGGCTAAGCGACGCCGTCGCCGCCGCGTGGGCGACCGCGGTGGCCGTCTTGCCGAGCAAAGGGTCGCTGCCGAGCAGCAGGAGGCCGAGGTCGAGCCCGCGGCGGATGTCGCCGCCGATTCCGCTCCTGCCGCCGAGCCCGCGGCGGATGCCGTTGACGAGCCCGCGCCCGATGCCGAGCCCGCCGCCGACGTTGATGTCGCGTCTGCCCCCGAGAAGAAGCGCCGCCGCCCCCGCCGCTCCCGCAAGAAGCCCGCGCATGCCGAGGCCGAGCCCGCCGCCGGGGAGCAGCAGGCAGGCGCCGCGGACGAGTCTTTTGCCGCCGCGGAGCCCGCGCCCGAGGCTGTCCCTGAGGAGCCTGCGGCGCCTGCTAATGACGCAGATGCCGCAGGCGACGATGCCGCCGCGCCCGCTGCGGCCGATGGCGCGGTCGAGCCCGCTTCCGCCCCGCAGGCCGACGCCGCCGACGCTGAAGCCGCCGACGATAAGCCTCTTGTCGATGCCGCCGCTCCCGCCGAGGACACCGACTCCGTCCCCGCGGCAGACGACGCCCCCGCAGCCGACGCCGCAGCCGACCCCGCCGCCCAGCGTCCCGCCCGCAACGGCAGATACCGCGGTCGCCGCGGCGGCCAGAACAGCGGCGGCAACCCCAAGCATCAGGGAAAGAGCCTCGACCAGGTTCCCTACATCCGCCGCGGCGGACAGGCCGAGGCCGACTTGCGCGCCCGCATCGTCCAGCTCGACCAGCGATTCTGGATGAACGGCTGGCTCCTGTCGCACCCCGGCGCCTTCGAGCTCTACGAGAAGGAGCTTCTTGCCCTCAACGAGTTCCTGGTCAGCGGCACCATGATCGGCGACGTCACGCGCCGCCAGCTCGCCTACCAGATGGGCGGCGACGAGAAGTTCTTCGAGTACGGCTCGGATGGCTTCAGGCTGCTGCGCTCCATGGGCGTCGAGGACCTGATTCGTCATCGCCCGCTTCCCAAGCCCGACCTTCTTTACCACGCGCCGCGCCGCCGCAAGCACATGCGCGTGCTCGTGACCGAGAACCTCGATCCCTGGCTCGACGTGCGCGACCTCATGTACGAGGAGGGCGTCAGCCAGATCCTCGGCGAGCGCATCCACGCCGTCGTGCTCGGCGGCGGCATGCCGGTGCTCGAGCCGAACCGCCTGCACCTCTTGCTCGACACCCTCGGCGCCGACAGCTACGACGTCCTGTACTGGGGCGACATCGACCGCGCGGGCCTCGACATCCTGCTCAAGCTTCAGGCGCTTCTTGACGGGAAGTTCGAGGTCAAGGCGTTCACGCCCGCCTATCAGCTCATGTGCGATCGCGCGATGGCGCGTTTCCCCGAGCCCGGCGACAACGAGAAGACCGGACAGGTCAACCTCGAGGTGGGGGACACCTCCGTGATCTGCGACGGGCTCACGCCCGAGGCGGCCGCGTACGCGAAGGCCGTTATCGAGGACTGCTGCCTCATCCCGCAGGAGATCCTGACCAAGCGCGACCTGTAGAGCGCGACCTGTGGCGCGTCACCTGTAGAGCGCGGCCACGTGCGGGCCGGGGACAATTCGCTGTCCTCGGCCCGTTATCCTGCGAGCTTCTGTATCGCGGTGCAAATTGTGGACTTGACCTGGTCTGGGTTTATGTTCTTGGGCTCGGTCAGCCATTGCGCGGCCACCCCGACGCAGCCCTCGAATAGAAGGTCGAACATAAGCTCGTCGCCTGTACCGACAGCGCTTTCGCCGAAGCCGATGCCGGCGATCGGCGCGCCGGGTGCAGCTGCGCCGCCGACGCTCGCGCCCCAGCGCATCCACGCCCGGTCGCGAAGAAGGGCCTTGCCGCTCCCGGTCGCGCTCGGCAAGACGACCCGTGCGAGCTCCTCGGTATCCTCCATGGCGACGTCGCAGACAATGCGCGCGGCGTCCTCGGCGCGCTCGATGGCCGAGCCTGCGAGAGCCTTCTCGCATCGGACGGCGATGCTCTCGGCGGCGTCGAGCTCGATCGCCGCGCCGAGCTCCTCGAGGTTCGAGAAGTGCGCGTAGAACGTCGCGCGGTTCACGTTGGCGAGCGACATAATCTCCTTGACGGTGATCTGGCCGGCGGGCTTTTGCTTGCACAGCGTGAGATAGCTGCTTTTGATCGCGGCGCGGGTTCTGCGCACGCGCCGGTCGAGCGGCGCCTTTGCCCTGGTCGTCTCCATATGGGCCCCCAGCATCGGTCGAATCGCGGACATCCGGGAAAAATCGTACCGACGCAGTGTTTCGGCGCCTTTGCGCCACGCAACAGATGTTGGTTACAAACGGTTGCCGACAGGTTACGCGAGCGCCTCGCGGATCGCGGCCACGTCGCCGGCGTAGCGCACGGCGCGCATCCCGGCCACGCGGGCGCCCTCGCAGTTGTCTGCGTTGTCGTCCACAAAGAGGCACTCCTCGGGCAAAAGCCCGTAGCGCTCGCAAAGCAGCCGGTAGATGGCAGGGTCGGGCTTCATCAGGCGCTCTTCTCCCGAGACCACGGCACCGTCCATAAGCTCCCATGCCGGCATGTGGCTGAGCTGGTCGTGGATGCGCGTGCCGGCGTTGGACAGCAGGTAGATGCCGTAACCCTCGCGCTTGAGCTCGGCTGCCAGGGCGTTCGTCTTTTCGATGGGGGTGGAGTAGGCCGCCCAGTCCGTAAAGCACGCGTCGAGGTTCGGCCAGAGCCGCTCGTCCAGGTGGGCGCGCGCCACGCGCAGCATCGTGTCGTAGGAAATGGTCCCTGAGTCGAGCAGGTTCCAGGCGGGGCTGCCGAAGAGCGCGTGCTGGAGCGCCGCGGCGTCGGCCTCGCTCTCGGTGAACTGCGCCGAGAAATACGGCCCGTCAAAGAGCATGAGCACGTTGCCCATGTCGAACACGACGTTTTTGATCTTCTTGCCACCTGTTGCCATGGCCGTCCCCCGTCCGACGTTTTTTACGGCTCAGTATAGCCGCGCGCGGACGGCGCGCCGTTATGCGTCGATCCGGAAGCCGTCGCCCACGACCTCGGCGGAGGTTTGCTTGAGCCAGGCCACCGGGTCCTCGAGCCCGCTGAACACGGCGTCGTTGGCGGCGAGCTCGTTCGTGAAGTCCTTGACGGCGTACACGGCGTAGGTCTGCCCGTCGGTGTAGTTGACGAGCGGCGTCCACACAACGTTCTCGATGCCCACGCTGCCGTTCTCGCCGCGGACGAAGTCGCAGCTCAGCATGCCCTCGAGCTCGTTTTTGGGCTGCGGGGACTCGTGGCGGCTGAGGAAGTTGCCGAGCGAGTACGCCACGAGCGTGCGGTGGCCGTCCTTGCCGTTGAGCCAGGTCATGGGGCCGATGACGTGCGGGTGGGAGCCGAGCACGACGTCCACGTCGAGGTCAGCAAGGTACTGCGCGTACTCGGTCTGGTAGTCGTCGGCCTCCATAAGGTTCTCGGTGCCCCAGTGCATGGCCACGAGCACGACGTCGGCCTGCTCGCGCGCCCGCGAGACGTCGGCCGCGATGCGGTTCTTATCGATGAGGTTGACGGCGTAGCTGGGCAGGTCGGAGGCCTCGTAGCCGTTGACGCCGTAGGTGTAGTCCAGAAGTGCGAACGTGATCCCGTTTCGCTCGATCGTGGCGATCCGGCTCGCGTCGGCCTCGGAAGAGGCGGTGCCGGTAAAGACGACGTTCTTTTTCTTCCACAGGGCGCAGGAGTGGTCGTTCGCGCCGAAGTAGCCCCAGTCGTAGCTGTGGTTGGAGGCGGAGCCCACGAGGTCGAAGCCGGTGGCCACGAGGGCGTCGGCCATGGCATCGGTCGTGTTGAAGGAGGGGTAGCCCGCGGGGCCGATGTCGTCTCCGCCGCAGTGGGTCTCCTCCTTGACGTAGGCGAGGTCGGCGGACTCGATATAGCCCTTGATCGGCTCGTAGATGGCGGTGTAGTCGTAGAGGCCGTCGCCGGTCGCGCCTGCTTGGGCGTCGGCCCAGGCGCCGATGCGCTCTTCGGGGAGATTGTCGCCGACGGCGACGAAGCGCACGCGGCCGGAGGCGGGCTCGACGGGGGCGCCCGCGCCGTCGCCGGCGCCGGGCGCAGCCTTGGGAATGCGCGAGACGATGATGCCCACGAGGGCAAACAGCGCAATCGCGCACATGACCAGGAGCGCGGGTGAGGGTCGGCGTTGCCTGTGCCTGGGATCAGCGTGGTCGACGCGTTGGCGGGGCCGCGCTCCGGGGCGGCCGGCGGAAAGGGGGCGCGGCGCGGCGCCGGTGTTGGAGCGTTCGCTGCCGGTCCGCGGCGAGCTGCCGCGAGGCGTCCCGCGCCGCGGCGATCCTTTGGGGTTGCGCAGGAAATCGGGGACGTCGGGCATGGCCTCTCCTTGCCGTCGCGAGCATTGGGAGAGAGTATATCCGCGTTCGCCGCGCGTTTGACCTGCGTGTCTGCGAGCGGGCGTGCCTCTTCGGCAAGAAGCCGCCGCGCTCAGAAAGCGCCAGTTCCAGCTCCGTCGGGCGTGCGGTCCGCTCAGAAAGCGCCAGTTCCAGCTCTGCGAACGCCCTTCTTGCTAAGAAACCCCGGGTCCCAGCCGCGTTCCGAGGCAAAAACGGGGCTGGAGCCGGGGATTTCTGAGCGCCTGAGGGCTGGGACCTGCGGTTTTTGCGCGCGCGGGAAGTCGCCGGGGCTGGAACCCGCGGTTTCTTAGCGCGTCGTACGCGGCGAGAAGGGCTCCGCCAAGAAGCGCCCTTGCCCTACGCCAAAAGCGACGTCATCGCGCCCTGCGACAGCACGGTCACGCGGTGCATGGCGCGGCTGATGGCCGTGTACATGCGGCGGCGCGCGAGCGGCGTGTCGGGGTAGACCTCGGCCTGCGCGTCGGGGATGACCACGTGGTCGAACTCAAGGCCCTTGGCCACGCGCAGCGGCAGCAGCACGACGCCCTCGCGCGGCAGGTCGGAGTCCTTGCCGAGCACCTCGACACGGTCGCCGAGCTGCTTGGAAAGCCAGCCGCAGCGCGGGTCGCTCTCGGCGACGATGGCGGTGAGGCCTTCCTCGCCGCGCGCCTCCTCGGCAATGCGCCGCAGCTCAGAGACATAGCCGTCCACGTCGTCGGCCGAAAACTCGCGAACGACGGGCGCGACGCCGCCGCGATGCACGGAGGTCAGGCGGAGCTGCTCGTCAGGCTCGAGCAGGCTCGTGAACATCGCCGTGATCTCGGGCGAGGAGCGGTAGCTCGTGAGCAGGCGGCACTCCTCGACCTGCCCGTGCGTGGCCTCGAACACCTCGCGCATCTGCGCGAACGTCGCGGTTCCCTCGAATATCGCCTGGTGCTCGTCGCCCAGAAGCAGGAAGTGCGCGCGCGAGAAGTGGCGCGCGAGCACCATGAGCTGGGCCACGGTGTAGTCCTGGACCTCGTCGACCATGACGTAGCGCGCGGCCTTGTCGCCGGCGCCGGTGATGCAAAGGCGCAGGTAGAGCCACTCGGTCGCCGACAGCGCGGGCTGGCCGAGCAGGCGCATGCCGATGCGGTCGAAGCGCAGCCACGAGAGGTCGTCGATGCGGTCGTGCGCCGACGCGTAGCGCTGCTCGACATAGCGGCGCGCGAGGTCGGCGCAGGCGCCCTCGTTCTCGGGGCTCACGGTCTCGCCGAACCACTGGACCTGCTCGTCGACGTCGAAGCCGAGCACTTCTTCCTGGAGCTCCTCGTCCTTGGCCATCTGGGCGAAGCGGCGGTTTAGACGGTCGTGGAGCTCGTCTTTGACGAGGGCGCAGAAACGCGATCCCGCGCCGAAGCGCTCGAACTTGCGGACAGCGCCCTCCACCTGCGAGGCCTTGAGGAGCACGGTGTCGTCCACGCGGATCTCGCGCACGTCGTCGGCCTCGATGGCAAGGCCCTCGACGGCGCGCTCGATGAGCTCGAGTTGCGCCGGGTCGGTCTTCTCGCCGGCGTCGCGGTTGCCCGCGCCCTGCGCCTCGACGAAGTCGCGCCAGGTGAAGACCTGCGGGTTCGCCTCGCCCATGGACGGCAGCACGGTGTCGATGTAGCGCTCGAACACGTTGTTCGGCGTAAAGAGGTAGACCTGGTCGGGGTTGAGGGTCTTGCGCTCGCGATAGAGCAAAAACGCGATGCGCTGCAGCAGGACGGACGTCTTTCCGGAGCCCGCGATGCCGTTGACCAGCAGGACCGGCACATCCTCGTGGCGCACGATGGTGTTCTGCTCGCGCTGGATCGTGGCGGTGATGGCCTGGAGCTTCTCGGAGTGGTGGCGCTTGAGCGCGCCCAGGAGCAGCGAGTCCTCGATGGCCACGGTGGTGTCGAAGTACATGTTGAGCTGGTCGCGGACGATGTCGAACTGGCGGCGCAGCTCCAGGTTGACGGTGCGCTTCTTTCCGTCGACCTCGTAGGAGGTCTCGCCCATCTCCTGGTTGTAGTAGGTCTCGGCCACGGGGCTGCGCCAGTCGACGACGAGCGGGATCGAGTGCTCGTCGGTCATGCCGGCGGCGCCGATGTAGACGTCGCGCGCGGGGCGGCCGGGGCGCATCTGCAGGCGGACCTTGGCGAAGTAGGGCTGCATGAGCAGCAGGATGACGCGGCGGAGCTTCTCGACGTTGAAGTCGTGGTACTGGTTGTAGGCGTCGATGACGGCGTTCAAGGTCTCGATGGCCGCGAGGGTCTCGATGGTCTCGTCCGCGCCGCCGAAGTCCAGGCGGACCTCCTCGGACATGTCCAGGAGGTCCTGGCGCGCGCCGGCGTGATTGCTCTCGAGGTCGGCAGCGATGTCCTCGCGCATCTGGAGGAGCTTGGCGTAGAGCGCCGAGAGGTGCTTCTGCTCCTGGTCGAAGACGGGATCTGCCTGCTGGTCGTGCTGCTCTGACATCTACGCTCCTGCGTTCGCGGCGAATATCGGGTTATTAATGCTACACCATCCGGCCGTGTCGATCCGGCAAGAAGCGTCTCCACAACTTGGGACAAAATCCCCCGTCCCTTTTGTCCCAAAGTTAGTCGTCGACGAAGCCGACGCGGTAATTGGAGAAGACGACGGCGCCCTCCTCCTGCGTGGCGTCGAGGTCGACGTCGGCCCAGATGCCGAAGTCGCGGTCGTCGTCGGAGTCGCGGAAGACCTGGTGCACGTGCCAGACGTGGCCGCCGTCCTCGCGCGAGCGGCGCTCGTCGGACTCGTCGATCGAGTAGTAGGCCGACGATCTCGCGTCGCCGTCGAGGACGATCTCGTCGTGCTCCTCGTAAAAGCGCGCGAGCGCCTGGTCCCACACGGGCTTGCGCCAGCCCCACTCGCCGTCGAGGCCGCCGAGCTCGTCGGTCGCGCCGAAGGCGGCGAGGCGCACGCGGGCAAACAGCGCGTTTCTTACCAGCAGCGTGAGGGCGCGGCGGTCGTGGACGACCTCGTCGGTCGCCTCGGGCGGCGCCACGTCCACGCCCTCGGCCGAGCCGGCGGCGCTCCACTCGTCGACGAGCGAGGAGTCGACGCTGCGCACGACGAAGCCGAGCCAGCGCACGATGTCCTCGAGGCGCTCGTCGCGCTTGTCGGCGGGCACGGTGCGGTCGAGCGCGCGGTAGGCCTCCGACAGGTAGCGCAAAAGCGTGCCCTCCGAGCGCGAGATGTTGTAGCGGCCCACGTACTCCTTGAAGTCGCTCGCCGTCTCGACCATGTCGCGCAGGACGGACTTGGGCGAAAGCGCGAAGTCGCTCGCCCAGGGGACCTTGGCGCAGTACTCGGCGAAGGCGGCGTCGAGCAGCTCCTCGAGGGGCTTGGGCCAGGTGACCTCCTGCAGGCGCTCGAGGCGCTCGTCGTAGTCGATGCCCTCCGCCTTCATCTCGCCCATGGCACGGTCGCGTGCGGCGCGCTGCTGGGCGCGCAGGATCTGGCCGGGGTCCTCGAGCGTGGCCTCGGCCATGCTGATGACGTCGAGCGCGTAGGTGTCGCTCTCGGGGTCGAGCAGCTCCAGCGCCGCAAGCAAGAAGGGCGAGAGCGGCTGGTCGAGCGCGAAGTCGTCGGGCAGGTCGACGGTCGTGGAGTAGGCGACCTGGGGCTCGCCGTCCTCGCCCGCGACTTCCTCGCGCGCGACCACGCCGGCGTCCATGAGGGTGGCCATGATCTCGTCGGCGCGCTGGTGGAGGGCGAGCTTCTCGCCATCGGGCTGAGCGGAGTCGTCCACGAGCTTGTGCACGCGCGCCATGGCGTCGCCGCCCTGCTCGACCTCGGCGAGCACCATCGAGTGGCTGACCTTCATGCGCGGGCGCAGCGGCTCGGGCACGGCGGCCTCCAGGCGCTCGAAGGTCTGCTTGTTCCAGCCGACGTAGCCCTCGGGGGGCTTCTTTGTCTTGATCTTGCGGGCCTTCTTCGGGTCGCCGCCGGCCTTGGCCAGGGCGCGCGCGTTCTCGATGTCGTATTCGGTGGCCTCGGCGATCACGCGGCCCTCGGTGTCGAAGCCCGAGCGGCCGGCACGACCCACGATCTGGTGGAACTCGCGCGCGTTCAGGTGGCGCATGCGGCGGCCGTCGAACTTGGACAGCGCCGTCAAGACGACGGTGTGGATGGGCACGTTGATGCCCACGCCCAGCGTGTCGGTGCCGCAGATCACGGGAAGAAGCCCCTGCTGGGCGAGCTTCTCGACGAGCAGGCGGTAGCGCGGCAGCATGCCGGCGTGGTGGACGCCCACGCCGCAGCCGAGCAGGCGCTGGAGGGTCTTGCCGAAGGTCGTGGTGAAGCGCGTGCCCTTGATGGCGTCCTTGACGGCCTCGCGCTGCTCCTTGGTGGAGACGCCGTAGCTGGCGAGCGCCTGGGCGGACTTCAACGCGGCGTCCTGCGAGAAGTGCACGATGTAGAGCGGCGCCTCTCCCGCGCGCAGCGCGAGCTCGACCGTGCCCTCGAGCGCGGTGTCCACGAACTCGTAGGAAAGCGGCACCGGGCGCGGCGCGTCGGCGAGCACGTCGACGGCGCGGTCGGTGTGGTCGGTCAAGGTGCGCTCGATGCCGGCGGTGTCGCCCAGCGTGGCGCTCATGAGGAGGAACTGCGCGTGGGGCAGCGTGAGCAGCGGGACCTGCCAGGCCCAGCCGCGGTCGGGGTCGGCGTAGAAGTGGAACTCGTCCATGGCCACGCAGCCCACGTCGCAGCCCTCGCCCTCGCGCAGGGCCTGGTTGGCCAGTATCTCTGCCGTGCAGCAGATGATGGGCGCCTCGGCGTTGATGGAGGCGTCGCCGGTAATCATGCCGACGTTCTCTTTGCCGAAGAGCTCGACGAAGTCGAAGAACTTCTCGCTGACCAGGGCCTTGATGGGGGCGGTGTAGTAGGAGCGGCGGTCGGTGCACACGCTCATGAAGGCGAGGCCGAGCGCGACCATGGACTTGCCGGAGCCGGTGGGGGTGCCCAAGATCAGGTGGTCGCCGGCGGCCAGGTCCAGAAGCGCCTCCTCCTGGTGGGGCCACAGCTCGATGCCGCGCGACTCGACCCAGCTCAAGAAGAGCTCGAGCGCCTCGTCGGCCGGGATGTTGGGGTAGGTGTCCTCGTCGGGCCAGGGGATGAGGCGGCCGAGGGAGCCGGTGCCGTTCGGGCCCTCGTCAAGGGTTTCTGACATGGGGTACGGGTGCCTTTCTTCGCGGGTTCAACGGCCTTCATTCTAATGCGGGCGAGCGCTGTTCGCCGGGAAGTGCTGCCGCATATGCCGCAAAACGTGCAGGTTGCGACGAGAAGCCCCGCGCCCGCGGCGGCATGGGGCATGCTAGGGCCAACGATGGAGCGGACCGGACGGCGAGTCGTGCACGGCCTCAAATCCCTGCGCTGACGATCTTCCCTTCCTCCCTTCCTTAATCTGCCGCCGTGCGTCTCCGTCGCCTTCCCTAGCACGGGCCGGGCGCCGCGGCGGCGCCCGGCCCGACCGCTATCTGCGGCAAGAAGAAAGGCCGACCATGACCAAGGCTGCGGGTGCGGATTCCCATGCGGGCACAGGCGTACATGCAAAGAAGGGCGCGGGCGTAGCTCCGAGCGCGGCGGCCGGCGCCTTCGCGAGCATAACGAGAAGAGACCTTCTAGCCCTGGCGGGCCTGGGCGTTCTGGGTACCGGCGCCGCGAGCGCCGCGGGCTGCTCGGCCGCGGGTGCCGGCGGCGAGGACGCCCGCGCGGTGTCCGGCGTCGAGCCCATCGCCGACGCCTCTGGCTGGGACAGTGCCTACTACGTGCCCAAATACGCGAGCTTCGACGAGGCGCGCCTGGCCTCCGAGGAGGTCGCGCGCGAAATCGAGGCATCGGGCATCGTCCTGCTGAAGAACGACGGCGTGCTGCCGCTCGCGGCCGACGAGCACATCTCGCTGCTCGGGCGCGGCGCCGCGGAGTCAGTTTTGGGCGGCACCGGCGCCGCCCTCATCGACAAGACCCACGCCGTCGACGCGCGCTCGGCGCTCGGCGCGCGCTTCTTGGTAAACGACCTCGCCTTCGACTTGCTCTGTGAGCAGGCGCCCAACTACCCGCGCGCCGTCGTGGGTGCCCTGGACAAGCCCGAGACCGTGGCGCATTACCTGGGCGAGATCCCCTGGTCGGCGTACCCGTCGGCCGTTGTCCAAAGCCTTGCCGGCACCGTGGGCGTGGTCGTCATCGGACGCCCGTCGGGCGAGGGCGCCGATCTCAGCCAGGATTTGCTGCAGAGTCTCGAGTCCGGCGTCTCGGACGTCTTTGTGCCCAATGCCGAGACCGCAAACTACGTGCCCGGCCAGCACCAGCTGGAGCTCTGCAAAGAAGAGCTCGAGCTTCTTTCCGCCGTGAAGGCCGCGTGCACAAAGATGGTCGTGCTCCTCAACGTTGCCACCTCGATGGAGGTCGGCCCTCTGGTGGAGCCCGGAGGCGCCTGCGAGGCGGACGCCATCCTGCAGATCGGCTTTCCGGGGACCGTCGGCCTCGACGCCGTGGCCGATGTGCTCGCAGGCAAGGTGAACCCCTCCGGCCGCACCTGCGACCTGTGGGCGGCGGACTTCACCGCCACGCCGAGCTTCAACAGCTTCGGGAACCACACCTACACCGACGTCACGGACTACTACACCTCCATCGGCTCGGGCGCTCACTTCGTCGAGTACGAGGAGGGCATCTACGTCGGCTACCGCTACTATGAGACCGCCGATGCCGAGGCGCGCGCCGGCAACTACGCGGGCTTCGACTACGACTCGGCGGTATGCTTCCCCTTCGGCTTCGGGCTTTCGTACGCCGAGTTCGACCGGCGGCTCGAGGACGTCGACCTCGACGGAGACGAGCTCGTGGCCAAGGTCGAGGTTGCCAACGCGGACCAGGTGGCGGGGCGCGACGTCGTCCAGGTCTACGCCACGGCGCCCGCGAGCAAAGGCGTCGAGAAGAGCGCGGCCGTGCTCGCGGCCTTCGCGAAGACCCGCGAGCTCGCGCCGGGCGAGTCCGAGGCGCTCGAGCTGCGCTTCTCCGTGCGCGACCTCTCGAGCTGGGACGTCTCGCGCGGGGCATGGGCGCTCGACGCGGGCGACTACCGGATCAGCCTGCGCAGCGACTCCCACACGGAGCTGGCGTCGAGGGACGTCCGCCTCGACGGCGCGACCTACGACACCGACTCGGCCACGGGAAATCCGGTCAAGAACCGCTTCGAGGACGTGACGGCGTACATGGAGGCTTACTGCACGCAGCTTGCGCGCGGGGACTTCGCGGGAACCTTCCCCGAGCCGGCGCAGGACAAGACGGCAGCGTCGGTCGGCCTCACGCTTGCGGAGTACGACGCCTCCGAGCACGTGAACCCCGCCGACGAGATGCCCAAGACCCGCGAGAAGAACGGCATCTCGCTCATCGACCTGCGCGGGCGGCCCATGGACGACCCGCTGTGGGAGCTGCTGCTCGACCAGCTGCACCCCAATGTGATGAGCATCATCTTGAACAACCACTCCTACGGGTCGGATTCCGTGTCGTCCGTGGGCAAACCGCGGACCTTCGAGGGCGACGGCCCGGCGGGCATCTCGGTCTACGTGAGCGATAAGGGCCACTGCGGATTTCCCAGCGAGTATCTGCTGGCGCAGACCTGGGACGTCGACCTGGCGCGCAGGATGGCCGAGGCGATCGGGCAGGAGATGCTGCTCGCGGGGATGAGCGGCTGGTGCGCGCCGGCCATGAACTGCCACCGCAGCCCCTTCGGCGGCAGGAACTTCGAGTACTTCTCGGAAGACCCGCTGCTCGCGGGCACGTTGGCGACGGCCGAGGTCGAGGGCGCCTTCTCGTGCGGGGTGTATTCGCAGATGAAGCACTTCTGTCTGAACGACCAGGACACGAACCGCTGTGCGCACCTGCTCACGTGGGCAAGCGAGCAGGCGATCCGCGAGATCTACGCGCGGCCGTTCGAGATCGTGGTCAAGCGCGCCCGCGGCAGCGTGCCGTACCTGGACGACGCGACGGGGGAGCGCAAGGAGTACGAGGTGGGCGCCGCGAAGGCGGTCATGAGCTCCTACAACTACATCGGCTCGACTTGGGCGGGCGGATGCGAGGCCCTGTGCACCGGGCTTCTGCGCGATGAGTGGGGCTACGACGGGCACGTGGTCTCGGACTGGACGCTCTACGACTATACTGACAAGAACCAGGCCTTCTACGCTGGCACGGACGTCAATTTCACCACCACCGCCCAAACCGGCGAGATGGGCGACTCCGACAGCGCGACGGCCATCCTCGCCATGCGCCGCGCCATGCACCGCTACCTGTACTCGGTGGCCAACAGCAACGCGGTCAACGGCGAGGCGCCCACCGTTTGCGTCACCTACAAGTGATGAGGAGCACCGCCATGAACGATTTCCTTTCCCTCGCCCGCGACCGCTACTCCTGCCGCGAGTTCACCGACCAGCCCGTCGAGGCCCAAAAGGTTGATGCGCTCCTCGAAGCGGCGCGCCTGGCGCCCACCGCCGTGAACAAGCAGCCCTGGCACGCGTGGGTGGTCACCGACCCCGAGGCGCTCGCCAAGCTCAACGCCACCACGCGCTTCGGTTTCGGCGCCAAGGTCGTGATCGTGCTCGGCGCCGCGCGCGACGAGGCGTGGACCCGCAAGTTCGACGGCGCGAACTTCGCTGACGTGGACGCGAGCATTGTGGGCACCCACATCATGCTGGCGGCGCACGATATGGGGCTGGGAACCACGTGGGTCGCCTGCTTCGACGCGCCTGCGCTGCAGGAGGCTTTCCCGCAGATGTCCGGCTACGACCTCGTGGGGATGTTCCCGCTTGGGTACCCCTCGCCCGACTATGCGCCGGCGGCTGGGCACCTCGCTTCGAAGAAAATTGATGAGCTCGTCGACCGAATCTAGCCGTTGACCGAGCGGTCGGCGCCACTTTCTCCCATTGCGAGTACTTTGGTTGACGCAGCGTCAGGAGACTCGTGGGAGGTAACTGGAATGGAGTCGACGCCGACCGCGGCTGTTCGCCGCGAGCAGATCGTTCGCTCTGCGCTCGAGCTCTACGAGCGCAAGGGCATCGAGCGCACATCGGTCAAGGACATCACTGAGGCGGCGGGGATTACCCGCAGCCTCTTTTATCACTATTTCAATCGCAAGGAAGACGTCACCGACGCCATTCTGGACCGCTACGCCGACGGCTTCATCAAGGCGGTGCGCAAGTGGAACGAGTCGCGCACCCATCTGGACGTGGCAGGCTCCCTGCGCGGTTGCGTCAGGCTCCTGCGTACGCAGCTCTTTGAGCGCGATGCCTTCCGAGAGCTGCTCCTCAAGGACGAGAACGCCTCACTCTACCTTCAGTTTCTTCGCCGCGCCGCAGAGGCGGTTGCCCGTTATCTGACCGATACGACCGCGGAGGAGTACGCGCGCTTCCACAAGGTCGAGATCTCGCACGTGTACGAGACGTTCTACCTGTTGGTCTTTGGTTTGATCGGCTATCTGCGCCAGCACCCCGACACTGACGACGACGTCGTGGCCGACCTCATCGCCGAGACGCTGCACCTGGAGCTTTAGGGCTCAAGATCACGTGCACAGGGGCCTTGCTGCGCAGTTTTCCAAAAAGTCGGTGTCTTAAATCGGAAACCCCGAGTATCGAAGCGGTTTGGCGAGCGCCCAACTGGGCAAACGCGACCAAAACCAAGCACGATACTCGGGGGTCCCAGATTAAGACACCGACTTTTTGGAAAACGAGTGAAACTGCTCGCCAAACGTCCTTTCGGCGACTACTTCACGCCGTACTGGGCGTAGTACTCGTCGATCGCGGCGCGCAGCTCGGGGGTGATGAGACTGCCGTCGAGCGCCTCGACGACCTCGGCCATGCTCACGATGCTCGCCACGGGGAAGCCGTACTTCTCCTGGATCTCCTGCTGGGCCGTGACCTTGCCGCCCTTGCCGACCTCCATGCGGTTGAGCGAGACGATGAGGCCCTTGACCTCGACGTTGGCGGCGGCCATGACCTTGGGATAGGTCTCGTCGATGGACTTGCCGGAGGTGGTCACGTCCTCGACCATGACCACGCGGTCGCCGTCTGCCAGCTGGTAGCCGAGCAGGTTGCCCTTGTCGGCGCCGTGGTCCTTGGCCTCCTTGCGGTCGGAGCAGTACTTGACCTCCTTGCCGTAGAGGTCGTGGAACGCGACGGCGGTCACGACGGACAGGGGGATGCCCTTGTAGGCGGGCCCGAAGAGCACGTCGAAATCGTCGCCGAAGTTGTCGTGGATCGCGCGGGCGTAGAACTCGCCGAGTTTCTTGAGCTGGTAGCCCGTCACATAGGCGCCGGCGTTCATGAAGAACGGCGACTTGCGGCCGCTCTTGAGCGTGAACTCGCCGAACTTGAGGACGTTGCTCTCGACCATGAAGTCGATGAACTCGCGCTTGTAGTCTTCCATCATGTCTCCTGCCGCTCGGGGTGTAGTTGAGGTCGTGCGCTGCATAGATTCTAGCCGCTCGCGCGCTATTGGGGTACGGTAGAGCGGTCAAGAAAAAGTGTTATCCCAAGGGAGCCCCATGGATCGCAACACCATTGCAAGTCTTTACGCGGACGCCGACGCGCTCGGCGGCCAGACCGTTACCGTCGCCGGCTGGGTCCGCTCCATCCGCGACATGAAAAACTTCGGCTTCGTCACCTTGAACGATGGCAGCTGCTTCAAGGATCTGCAGGTCGTCGTCAACCGCGAGCGCCTCGGCGACGAGGTCTACGACGGCGTCATCGCCCAGTCCGTGGGCGCGGCGCTCGTCTTCACCGGCGCGCTCGAGCTCACCCCCGACCGCCCGCAGCCCTTCGAGCTGCAGGCCGAGACCATCAAGGTCGAGGGCACCTCGGCCCCCGACTACCCGATGCAGAAGAAGCGCCAAACGCGCGAGTTCCTCCGCACCCAGCAGCACCTGCGCAGCCGCACGAACCTCTTCCGCGCCGTCTTCCGCGTGCGCAGCGTGGCCGCTTTCGCCATCCACAGCTTCTTCCAGGAGCGCGGCTTCGTCTACGTGAACACCCCGATCATCACCGCGTCCGACGCCGAGGGCGCCGGCGAGATGTTCCGCGTGACCACCATCGACCCCGCTAACCCGCCGCGCAACGAGGACGGCAGCATCGACTACAGCCAGGACTTCTTTGGCAAGGCGACCAACCTCACCGTCTCCGGCCAGCTCCAGGCCGAGAACTTCGCGCTCGCCTTCGGTGACGTCTACACCTTCGGCCCGACCTTCCGCGCCGAGAACTCCAACACCCGCCGCCACGCCGCCGAGTTCTGGATGGTCGAGCCTGAGCTCGCCTTCTGCGACCTCGCCGGCGACATGGCCTGCGCCGAGGACATGCTCAAGTACGCCATCAACTACGTGCTCGAGCACTGCCCCGACGAGATGGAGTTCTTCAACAAGTTCGTCGACAAGGGCCTCCTCGAGCGCCTGCACCACGTGGCAAGCTCCGACTTCGCGCGCGTGTCCTACACCGAGGCCATCCAGATCCTCGAGGACGCCCAGAAGGCCGGCAAGGAGTTCGAGTACCCGGTGGAGTGGGGCTGCGACCTGCAGACCGAGCACGAGCGCTTCCTCACCGAGGAGCACTTCCGCCGCCCGACCTTCGTCACCGACTACCCCGCCGCCATCAAGGCCTTCTATATGCGCCTGAACGACGACGGCAAGACCGTCGCCGCGGCGGACTGCCTGGTCCCGGGCATCGGCGAGATCATCGGCGGCTCCCAGCGCGAGGAGCGCCTCGACGTGCTCGAGTCCCGCATCAAGGAGCTCGGAATGGACCCGGAGCAGTACAAGTTCTACCTTGACCTGCGCCGTTACGGCGGCTGCAAGCATGCCGGCTTCGGCCTCGGCTTCGAGCGCCTGGTCATGTACCTCACCGGAGTGGACAACATCCGCGATGTCCTGCCGCACCCGCGCACCGTGGGCAACGCCGACTTCTAAACGCCCGCCCAGGGATATTCGCCGACAAAGAAGCCCTCCGGCCTTCCGCAAACGAAGGAGCACCCATGAAGAGCCTCTCCCGCCGCGGTTTCGTCGCGCTCGCCGGCGCGTCATTTCTTGCCGGCTGCGTCCCGAGCCAAGCCCCGGTGGGGGAGGCTTCCGTCAAAGAGACGGTCTTTGACCGCGCCTACGACTCGGCCACGGACGCCTCTTTGGGCAAGGAGGCGCAGGCCACAATCGGTATGGTCGGCGACATTCTTGTGCACACCTGGGTTTGGAAGACCGGTGAGTCCGCTGACGGCACGCGCAACTACGACGGCGTTTTCGAGCAGGTCAAGCCGACGATCGAGGCACTTGACGTGGCGATGCTCGACCAGGAGACCATCCTCGGCGGAACGGCTTTCGAGTTCTCCGGGTACCCGACGTTCAACAGCCCGCAGGAGTTCGGCGACGCCGAAGTCGCCGCGGGCTTCGACGTAGCCCTGCACGCGTCGAACCACTCGCTGGACATGGGCTTCGCCGGCATCGAGGCGGACCTCGCGTACTGGCGCGCGAGCCACCCGGACATGGTGGTCGCAGGCATCGCCGACACTGAGGAGGCCTCGCGCGTCATCCCGATGGTCGAGCGCGGCGGCCACAAGATCGCCCTTCTTAACTACACCTCCACGACCAATGGCATCCCCTTGCCCGAAGACGCTCCGTGGTGCGTGAACATGCTCGACGAGGCGCGCGTCGAGGCCGATTTCGCCGCCGCGCGCGAGCTCGGCGCCGAGGCGATAATCTGCGCCCCGCACTGCGGGACCGAGTTCGACAAAGGTCCCGACGGCGTGCAGACCTACTGGGCAAGCAGGTTCGCCGAGCTCGGCGCCGATGCCGTGTTCTGCAATCACCCCCACGTCATGCAGCCCTTCGAGTGGAAAGAAGGGCCCGGCGGCAAACGCGTCGCGGTGTTCTGGTCGCTCGGCAACTTCGTGTCGACGATGGTCCGCATGGACGCGATGGTCGGCGCGCTCGGACACGTGACGTTCGATTTCTCGGGAGGGGAGTGTGCGGTCGCCGCCGCCGGCATCACGCCGCTCGTCACGCACAAGGTGTACGGCCCCGGCCTGACCACCTACCGCCTCGCCGACTACACCGAGGAGCTCGCCGCCCAAAACGCCATCCGCCAGACCGAGGGCTGCGAGGGCTTCTCGCGCCAGTGGTGCGTCGACTTCTGTGCCCAGCGCCTGGGCGACGGCTTCGACCCGGATGCCTGCGAGTTCACGGCCTAGCTGGCATCGATCGTGCTGGCGCGTATTATTACGTAAGCAGCGCCATCATTGATTGCTAGGAGAAGCGATGTTCTGCCCTAACTGCGGAAAAGAAATCCAGGACGGTTCCGTGTTCTGCCCCGAGTGCGGCACGCGCATTGCGGGCGCCGGCGCAACCGCGAAGATCGCTGGGGCGTCGACCGCCGGTGCCTCCCAGCCGCGGCCGGGGCACGGCGTCCCTGTCGCCGTCGTCGCGCTCGTTGCCGTTGTTGCCATTGTTGCCGTGGCCGTCGGTGCGGGAGTTATCCCCAACTTCGCCCAATCGAGCGACGGGGCCGCGGTCCAGCAGGATGCCGAGGCCCTGGGCGAGCTTACCGTGCAGGTGACCGGAAGCGACGCGTCCTCCTGCCCGTCCATCGTGGTGACCATCAGCGTCGTCGACGGTGCCGGGGACCCCGCCACGGGCCTGGCCGCGAGCGATTTCTCAATCAGCGAGAAGGGCGCCGACGGCTCCAGCGCCACTGCGACCGTCCGTGACCTTGTCTCCAACGGCGGCGGCGTCTACCAGCTCGTCTTTCAGTCCGGCATCCCCGCCGACTCGACCGCCCCGCGTTCCGTCACCATTGCGCCTGCCGGTTCCGATCGCACGTGGGATGCCGTCGGCTTTACGTACAATCCTCCCGCTCAGAAGGACGATTCCGCGCAGTCTTCCGACGCAACGCAGACCAAGGTCGTGGTGGTCCAGCCCGTCGTCCAACACCTCGACGCGGCGGACTACATCCTCCCGAACAGCGATAAGGTCTACTACTCGAGCTCCGATTTTGCCGGCTTGTCCGATTGGGAGCTCTACGTCGCGCGCAACGAGATCTTCGCGCGCTATGGCCGCGAGTTCAGTAACGACGACCTTGCCCGCTACTTTGCGCGCAAGTCCTGGTACGTTGCTCGCTACACTCCCGAAGAGTTCGACTCGATGGCTTCGCCGCTCAATGCCTACGAGAAGCACAACGTCGATGAGCTCCTGTCCTACGAAAAGTCCATCGGCTCGCAGTACATCTAGCGAGAGCGTGCCCAGACGGCAGGAAGCGCGTACAAAAAGAAGGACCGGCTGCCGCGAGCCGGTCCTTCTTGCTAATTGATGGATCGAACGTGCTAGAACAGCACGCCGAGGACGATGAGCGCCACGCAGCAGGCGAGCACGGCTACTTTTGCAGTAGGGATTTCGTAAATTGCGTCATCGAGTGCAAAAAGCTTGGCGTATCTATTTGCACTTAACATGTCACGTGGACATGCGATATGTGAAATAGACTGTGTCGTTCACCAGTCTTAGCTGTTATAGCTGTCGCCCGTAAACGGTTCAGTTTTAACGATGAACGGTAATAATACCAGTGCAAATAATCGGACTCTTTAAGTTGCGTGAATTAATAGTACATCAATCTATGAACCTAACGATAAACTCTTAAGAGCATTTCAAGCAAACAAAACCGAGGCAGTAACCCAAGTCTGCTTATTCGGCTTGTACGGAATTGTGTGCAAGCACAAGTCCTTGCACTATTTGAAGCCGCTCTTTTGCACCAAATTGGTAATTCTTCTAAACAGAAGGTCAATGGAGAATAGAGGCCGTTAAGAGAAGCCATTGAGATGAGATTCAACGAGAGAAGGCGCGACATGGATCTTAAAAGCCGACAGGTCCAATTACTGAAGAGCCTTTCTCAATCTATTGGTGGGCTTTCTCTGACAGAGATTATGTCAGAGTTCGGAGTTTCGCGGCGTACTGTTTACTATGACATCTCTCAGATCAACGAATGGTTATCTATCGCCGGATTAGGGGAGATTTTCGTTGAGGGTCAGCGCCTGTGTGCCAGAGGTATTAAATGGGCCAGGGTCGAGAGGCTGACCGGCTCTGCTGATCGTAGGCTCTTTTCTGTTGAAGAGCGCCAGGCTATGGCCTTCTTGCGTGTTGCGCTTTCTGCTGAACCAATCACAATAGGCACGCTCATGGACACCTTTGGGGTGAGCCGTAATACCGTGATTGCGGACGTGCGCGAGATTCGCGAGTCGATCGAACCGCTCGGTCTTGTTCTCTCTAGCACCATTGCTTCAGGCTATGAGGTCATTGGCGATGAGATCGCCATTCGCAAACATATTTGGTCAAAGCTTCAGGAGCTTGCGGATTCCGAGCGCACCCATGACGCAAAGCGCTTTCTGCAGTCCGCGTTAGTCGAGGTGACGAAAAACGACATTGACTACTTTGCCCTTTGTCGCAGCCTTATCAAGCAGTACGAGAGCGACCTAAAGACACGTTGCTTCCTGGAGAGCAATGGCCTTGAGGGCATGATGGTCCAGGTGTCTTGGCTCCGTGGTCTCGCTGGCAATTCGGTGAAGATGGGCCGTGAGGAACAGGTGACACTGATGGGTACTGTCTCCTATCGCTCCGTCCAGTGCAGTGCCGAGAAGCTCAAGAGCGTTGGCATTACCTTGCCTTCCGAGGAAATTCTATACATCACCTCGCTTCTTCTTGGTATCAAGACGGCTGACTTCGCCCATCAGAGCGAGGAGGACGCCTATGTCTCCGGTCTTGCAGAAAGCCTGATTGGAAACTTCGAGCGCGTCGCCTGCTTGACCTTTGTAAACAAAGATTTTGTCAAGGAGCAGCTTTCGCACCACATAAGGCCGCTCTTTTACCGACAGAAGTACGGCATTCCGGTGCACAACCCCCTGACGGAGGACGTCCGTAAGATGTATCCGATGTCTTTCGAGTTCTGTCGCCGCGCTGCTCTTGAGTCTGGCATGGGTGGCCTTTCCGACGATGAGCTTGCCTACCTTACCATTTACCTCTCAAGCGACCTCGATAGCAACATGCTCGAGGAAGGCGACACCAGTGCAACTCGTGCCTTGGTTGTGGGGGCAGCCAACATGTCCACCGCGACGTTGGTCAGAGACCAACTCTCTCAAGCCTGTGGCATCAACTTCGACTGCGAGTATGCTGATCCGGAAAAGCTGCGCCGCTGGACTTTGGAGAGTTACGCGATTGTCCTCACCCTCGTTCCCTTGCCGCTCGAGATGAGAAGCGACAACATGGTTGAGGTGACGCCCTTCTTTTCTGGGGAGAGTAAGCGCCAAATCTACGGTGTCTTGAGGAGAAACCGCATCATTTCCCGATATGATTCTCTGATTGACGGGATTCTTGGCATCGTGTCCGAGAACATGCCTGAGGGAGATGCTTCCTGGCTCGCTTCCGATCGTTTGCACTTTGAGCTCTTCAAACTCTTTGACGATGGTGGCCGTTGCTTGGTGAGCCCGCTTACGACCAAGGTCGGGGATGCCCATATCCGTGAGGACAAGATGTATCTCAATGAGGGCGTGACCTGGCAACAGGCGGTTATCAAATGCGCTGCCGCCCTTCAGAGCGACTCTGCCGGAAGCCTGCTTGTGGAACGCATGGCAAATCTCGTTAGCGGATCGCGCTTCATGTATTACCGCATGGCACCCGACGTTGTCATCGTCCGTTGCCCTGTCCAAGGCGATAAGAACGCGCGCGTCGAGGCTCAGATTGCGGTATGTGATAAGGGCATTACATTCCCTGATGGTGCTCCTGCGAAGGTGGTTATCTGCATTGCGACGATAAATCGTTACTCCCACTGGGGGACGCTCTTTAGCATCTATCAGATCTTCTCGGATCAAAAGGCCGTTGCCGAACTTGAGGACGAGTACGGGCGCTGCCGCGAGCGCGCCGAAAGGAGTGAGTAGCCATGTCCGCTAAGCGCAAGCTTGTATACAACGGGCATCACGGTGTCGAGGGTGAGGCTGCCAACTGTCTGTGGTGTGGCCAGGCGACTACCGAGTACGCGTACGTAGTCAATCCTGGTGGGCTTCCAGTCCTCAAATGCTGTTGTGAGGAGCATTATCGTAACGCCGAGTCTTTTATCGAGAGGGACGCTCACTTCCGTCAGGTTTTTTATGTGCTTCTCGCGATTCTCGCCATTGCTTCCTGGGTGGCTATTGGCTTCTTTGAGCAGGAGCCGGCTTGGACGCCGATTCCCTTTGTGGGCCTCTGCATGCTGATTCTTGCATGGCCTCGCGTACTTCCTCGCTATGAGTATTACCTTTCCCTCGGTCTCGTGAGGACGCAGAGGTTGGTTCGTGTTATCGCGGCGATTCTTCTTCTCTTCTCCCTTGTCGTTACGGCCGCGCGCTTCGGGCTTATTCCCACCTAGCGCGGTTACTTCCAAATCTGATTGGACGGGCCTTGTGCCAAGCACCCTGTAGAGGAGGTGAATGATATGAGCAAGCTTTTGGATGAGAGGTTGGTGTTCGTTGATGCCGACGTCAAGACCGCCGAGGAGGCGATCCGCCTTATGGCAGGGCGTCTTCAGGAGTGCGGTTACGTAAACGAGGGTTATGCGGACATGGTCATCGCTCGCGAGAAGGTCTTCCCTACGGGCCTTCCGGGCAAGGAGATGAGCATCGCGATTCCTCATACGGATCCGACATTGGTCATCAAACCAGCAATTGGAGTAATTATCCCAAAAGAGTCGGTTGAGTTCGACATGATGGGAGAGCTGGGCCACAAGCTGGACGTGAAGCTGATCATGCCATTGGTGATCAAGAACTCTGACCAGCAAATCGAACTTCTTAAGGCAATGATGCACGTCATCCAGGACAGTGACCGCCTTGCGAAGATTCGCGCGTCTAAGGACAAAGCGGAAATTCTGGACCTGCTTCACTCCTTGGAGGAAGCCTAGCTCGAAATAGTGACCGCTGCTGGCGGTCGACATGAAAAGAGAGGCAACTTAATGAGAACCGTGAACGTACTGTGCGTCTGTGGCTCGGGTACTGCCACCTCGGCGATGCTCTCTGCGAAGATTCGTGATGTCTTGGAAGAGCATGGTTACGACTGCGATACTGACGAGACTAATCCTCCGGGAGTTGCGACCATGATGCTCGCCCGTCCTTGGGATGTTCTGGCTTATACCAGCCCCGTCGAGGAGGACTGCGGTATCCCCATGCTGAACGCAACGGGATTCCTCGTTGGCATCAACGAGGACGAGTTTATCGAGCAGCTTATGGATGCAGTGGGCGCGCTTGATTTGAGTGATTAAAGAGAGAGACGGGTTCTGACCAGTTGCCCCTGGCCAGAACCTGGCTCGTGCACCACCCTATTGGCACTTTGACCATATCTCCTGAGGGAGGATGTACTAATGGATGGTTTCTTTGCAACATTGAAGCAGATTTTCGATGCGTTTGGCAACTATATTACCGTGCCGATCATCATCTACGTAATTTGCCGCATTTTCAAGACGCCCCGCAAGCGTGCGTTTCAGTCTGCTGTGCTCGTGGGCGTGGGCCTCATGGGCATGTCCTTTGTTACCACTGCATTCGGTGGTGTCTTGACACCGCTCATTACTCGCATGGTCGATGCGTCTGGCCTTTCTAAGCCGGCTCTTGACATTGGTTGGCAGGCGGTGGCTGCCGTTTGTTACTCCACCAATCTCGGTATGATGTTCATCGGCGTCGGACTGCTCTTCCAGATTGTTCTTTGGTTCGGCAAGTGGACTGATATCTTCATGCCCTCTGATCTCTGGAACAACTACTCCATCTCCGTCTGGGGCTCCTTCCTGTTTCTGCTCACGAACAACATGCCTTTGGCCTTCGGTCTGATGCTCTTTATCAACCTGGTGATTCTGCTCATCGCCGAGTCCGTCCAGAAGCGCTGGTCTACCTACTATAACTATCCGGGTTGCGCCATGACTGCCCCTCACCATAACGGTGACGCGCCCATGTACCTCGTTCTTAATATCCTGTTCAGCAAGCTTGGTTTCGACAAGATTAAGGCCGACCCCAAATCCATCCGCAAGAAGATCGGCTTCATGGGCGAGCCTATGTACATTGGCCTTGCCATTGGCGCCATCCTCGGTCTCGTTGGCAATGTTGACCGTCTGAACACCATCGTTGGCTGGGGCAACGTCGCTCAGGTTGCCGTTACCTGCTCTGCCGTCATGGCAATCTTCCCCAAAATCGCTGGCATGTTCGCTGCCGGCTTCGGCGCCCTGACCGAGTACTCCCGCAAGACCCTCGCTCAGACCAAGTACGGCAAGGACCGCCAGTTCATCGTTGCCGTCAACGACGCGCTGGGCTATGGCGAGGCCGCTACGCTCACCACGGGCCTTATCACCATTCCGTTCGGCATCCTCATCGCCTTCCTGATTCCGGGCAACCTTGTCATCCCCCTGATGGTTCTGCCTTCCCTTCCGTACATGGTCGAGATTCCGGTCGCACTCTCCAACGGCAACGTCGTGAAGTCTGTCTGCATGGCCATCATCGTCTTCACGGCTAAGCTTCTCATGGCCTCCTACTGGGCTGACGCATTTACTCAGGTTGCCGCAGAGGTCGGCTTCCAGGCCGCCGTCGACGCTGTCGCCGCTGGTACCTTTGTCATCGGCTTCATCATGTCTAACTGCACTGCCGGCTTGATTACTATGGCGTTCATGACTCAGAACCCGGCTATCATCGCGGCTGTTGTAATCGTCTACTTTGCGTTTTACTTCCTGTTCCGCAAGAACAAGGTCCGCTTCCAGGACTACCTCGAGTTCCTTGCAACTGGTAAGCGTCCCGAACACAAGACCGAGGCTGCTGCCTAGCGATCCGCATCTAGGCTAAACCACATGGTTGCGATGGGCGGGACAGTGCTCCCCGGCGCGCCCCGCCCGTGCAAAGAAGAAGGAGGAACACCCATGAAGATCGTTGTTATCGGGGACATCGTCGTCCCTTGCGAGTTGCTCGTTGAGGCGGCAAAGCACCTCGACTCACACGCTGAGGTCGTTGCCGTCGAGTGGCCCAATGCCTCTCGCCAGGAGTTCCAGCACCGTGCCCAGAACCTGGAGAAGAACGGTCCGACTGCGGAGAAGGTTCCGGGCGAGGCCTACGAGCAGGTCGCTGACGCTGACGTTCTGCTCACCCATTTCTGCCCGGTCCCGGAGGACCTCGTTGCTGCAGGGCCCAGGCTGAAGCTCATCGGAACCTGCCGCGGGGGCATGGAGCACATCGACGTCGCGGCCGCGACGGCTCGCAACATCCCCGTGATCCACTGCATTCGCAACGCGGAGGCGACCTCGGACTACGCTATCGGCCTTATGTTCGCGGAGGCCAGGAACATCGCCCGCGGTCACGCAGCGCTCAAGAACGGCGAGTGGCGGAAGGACTACCCCAACAGCGGCTACACCACCTCCATGTGCGAGATGACCCTGGGAGTGGTCGGCCTTGGCAACATCGGCAAACTGGTGGCCAAGAAGGGCGCCGGCGTCGGAATGAAGCAGGTCATTGCCTACGACCCGTTCGTTTCCCAGGAGCAGGTTGATGAGCAGGGGCTTCCCGTCCGCATGGTCGACGAGGACACGCTCTTCTCGACCTCGGACGTAATCAGCCTGCACATGCGCCTCACCCCCGAGACCAAGGGCTGCATCGGAGAGCGCTTGCTGGGACTCATGAAGCCGACCGCATACCTCATCAACACCTCCCGCGCCGGCGTCGTCGACAAGGACGCTCTCGTCAAGGCCCTGGCAGACCGGAGCATCGGCGGCTGCGCCCTTGACGTGTTCTGGGATGAGCCGGTTGCGGCCGATGATCCGATCCTGGCCCTCGACAACGTGACCGTGAGTCCCCACAACGCCGGTAACGTTGTCGATGCCCTGCCCAAGAGCCCGCTGCTGCTCGCCAAGAAGATCGAGGAGTACTGGGAGACCGGAAAGAGCGACATGGTCGTCAACCTGAAGAGCCTCAAGGCGTAGGTCCGGGCTGTTTGCCGGTCGTGTTGCCCTGACGGTCGGGGTAACGCGGCGTTGCCGCATATCCCCCAAAGCGAAATAACCTGACAGAGAAATGACTACTGCTACCTCGCTACCTGCGAGGGAAGGGAGATTCCCATGCTGATGGAAGAAGAGCGCAAGCAGATCGTTGAGTACGGCAAGAAGATGAGCGCGGCCGGTCTGTCCGTCGGGACGAGCGGCAACATCTCCATCTATGATCCCGAGACGGGCTATATGGCGATCAGCCCCTCGGGCCTCGGTTACTTCGACACCACGCCCGAGGACGTCGTCGTCATGGACCTCGACGGAAACATCGTGGACGGAAAGCGCAAGCCCTCCTCCGAGCACGGCCTGCACACCGTGGTCTACAAGAACCGTCCCGAGGCGCGTGCCGTGGTCCACACGCACTCCCCCTACGCGACCACCCTTGCCTGCATGCATGAGACCCTGAAGCCCATCCACTACGTGATCATGGGCTCCGCCGTCGATGAGGTTCCCCTGGTCCCCTACGTGACCTTCGGCACCCCGGAGCTTGCGGACGCCGTCGAGAAGGTCCTCGTCGACAACCCCAAGACTCGTGTCGTGCTGCTCGCAAACCACGGCGACGTGTGCTACCAGGCGAGCCTTCCGAAGGCGTTCGGCCTTGCCACCAACATCGAGTTCACCGCCCAGATTCAGTGGCAATGCATGGCGGCGGGCGAGCCGAAGTACCTGACCGACGAGCAGATGGCGGCTGCCATGGAGCGATCGAAGACCTACGGCCAGCAGACTAAGTAGCTTTGTGAGCGGCCGGATGGCGCTAGTCGTCCGGCCGCCTTGCCATCGAAGAGAAGCGATGCGGGCGCCAGATGCGCCTGCACGAAGGGAGGTGCGTCTGGGCATGAGAACCGTGAAGCTTGGCGCAGATAAGATTTACTTTGGCGAGGGGGCGGTGAAGTCCCTGGCAGAGCTGCCTGCCGAGAAGAAGCGCGCTTACATCGTCATGAGCGGGACCATTCAGGAGGAGCTTGGCCAGCTCAAGGTTGTCACCGACATTCTCGAGAGGGCGGGCTGGACCTGGCGCGCTAACACTGATGTGGAGCCTGAGCCCTGCTGGGAGTCCGTAAGGAAGGGCGTCGCCGAGATGCTCGAGTTCGAGCCTGACTGGGTTATCGGCTTTGGCGGCGGCTCCGCCATGGATGCGGCAAAAGCCATGTGGGTTTTCTACGAGAATCCGCAGTACAAGACCTTAGAGGAGGTCATGCCCCCGGCTCCTTTGACCCTCCGTCAGAAGGCGCGCGTGTGCTGTATAGCCACAAGCGCGGGCACGGGCTCCGAATGTACGCGTGCCGCGCTCATTAAGGACCCAATTCAGAAAAGAAAGTACTCCGTGCGCGAGTACACTGGCCGTCTGATCCCGGACGTCGCCATTCTCGAGCCGTCCTTCTCGGCGACCATGCCCCGTCGCGGAACCGTTGCCTGCGGCATGGACGCGCTCACGCACTGCATCGAGTCCTACGTCGCCAGTACTGCCAACACGTTTTCCGATGCTGCAGCAATGGGAGGATGGGTCGCCGGCTACAAGGCCCTCTCCGCCTGTGCCAATGAGCCGAATGACCTTGAGGCGCGCGAAGCGATGCTTGCGGCTAGCTGCCTTGGCGGTATCGCCTTCACAAACGGTGCCTTGGGTATCTGCCACGGTGTCGCTCACACTTTTGGAGCCACCTACAACATTGCTCACGGCCTGGCTAATGGCATCATGCTTCCCTATAGCATCGCGTTCAACCGAGATCGAGATGCCGCCGTTGCTGCCCGCTACGAGGAGCTCGCGAGTTTTGTGGGCAAGACCGACCTTGAGCAGGTTGTCCTCGATCTGAGGGCTGACCTTGGCGTTCCCGCCACGATGAAGGAGGTTGTGCCTGATGCCGATGAGTTCGAGGCCAACATCGAGGTCCTTGTCGAAAAGGTCATGACCGACGTCTGTACTCCTGCCAATCCAGTCAATGTTACCGAGGACGACGCGCGTCTGCTCCTCAGGACTGTCTATTACGGAAAGTGAGGAGCCAACCCATGAAGATTACGAGTGTCGACGTCATCAGGTCCTTCAAGGAGCCTTCAATCCCCGCAGAGGTTGCCGTTGGCAACGTGCCTTGGCACCCCGTCTTCGTGCGCATCAACACCGATGAGGGTATTTCGGGCTTGGGTGAGGTCGGGGTCGCCTATGGCAATGCGCAGAGCGCCGGGTTTGGCATGGCGGTTGACTTTGCCAAGTGCATAATCGGCCTTGACCCCATGAATAACGAACAAATTTGGGACAGGCTGCACCGCCTCACGTTCTGGGGAATGGGCAACGGTGGTGTCATCATGGCTGGCATCTCTGGTATCGATATCGCTCTGTGGGACATTCGCGGCAAGGCCCTGGGCGCGCCCGTCTGGAAGCTTCTGGGCGGCAAGACTAATACCAAACTGCGTGCCTATGCCTCTCAGCTGCAGTTTGACTGGGGCAAGGTCTCGCACTCACTGGCAAGGCCGGAGGAGTATGCTGAGGCAATGCGCAAGGCCATGGCAGACGGATTTGATGCCGTTAAGGTTGATCCTGTGGGCTTCGATAAGAACGGTGTTTGGATGGGTCGGTCCAGCCGCGGCATCCTCCAACGCGACCAGATGAAGCTTGCCGTCGACCGTGTCGCCGCTATGCGCGAGGCTGGCCCGGACGTGGACATCATCATCGAGCTCCATGCGCTCACTGACGCCACTACTTCCGTGCAGCTGGGTCGAGAGCTCCAGAAGCTCGGCTGTTTTTACTATGAGGAACCCACGCAACCGCTCAACCCGGCTCTTTTCCGTGAGATTAGCGAGAAGGTGGACATCCCCATCGCGACGGGCGAGCGCGTATACACCCGCTGGGGATACAGACCCTTCTTTGAGGACCATTCCATCAACATCATTCAACCCGATCTTTGCAACGTGGGCGGTATCACGGAAGGTAAGAAGATCTGCGACCAGGCGCATGTCTACGACATTGGCGTTCAGGTTCACTGCTGCGGAGGCCCAGTCTCCGCAAGTGCGGCTTTGCAGCTTGAGGCTGTGATTCCGAACTTCGTTATCCACGAGCTTCACGCCTCCGCTCTTATCGAGGACAACATTCGTCTCTGTAAGAATGACTATGTAGCGAAAGGTGGCTACTTCGAGGTTCCGGATGCCCCGGGTATCGGCCAGGAACTGACCGACTATGCGCTCCAGAATGCGGAGATTGTGACCGTTAGATAGAAGATGAATTGATTGAGCGAATTCGGACGGGGCTTGCGGGAGGGCTGCTGCGAGCCCCGTCTCTTCGTTGTGCTATTCAGTTGCGCTCGATTGGCGGCCAGTCAATACTAATTGTGATAGATAAGTAATCTGAGGGGCTGTTCGCGGCAAGCAAAAACTTGGTGCACTAATTCTGACTTCTATTCATAAAGTTCAGGTGACAGAAGATTGGCGCTGAAAACACGTAGGGCGCAATTATTTGCGGGCAAGAAGCACGCGCAAAAAGAAGGGCCGGCTGCCATGAGCCGGTCCTTCTTGCTAATTGATGGGTCGAACGTGCTAGAACAACACGCCGAGGGCGATGAGCGCCACGCAGCAGGCGAGCACGGCGAAGTCAGCGCCGGCCATCGGGTAGCGCTTGTAGCTGCTCTCGCGCGTGCGCAAGTAGAAGCCGCGCTGCTCGGCGGCGAGCGCCGTCGCGTCGGTCTTTCCCACGGAGCTCACGAGCAGCGGGATGCACAGCGGCAGCATGAGCTGGAGCTTCTTTAGCGGGTTCTTCGTGTCGTACTCGACGCCGCGGGCGGTCTGGGCCTCCATGATGGCGTTCATCTCTTGGCTGAACACGGGCACGAAGCGCAGCGCGGTCGTGAAGGTGAAGGCGTAGCGGTACGGCACGTGGAGCACCTCGACCACGGCGTTGGCCAGGTCGTTCAGCTTGGTTACGGTGAGCATGAGGATGAGCGGCAGGGCCACGCCGAGCAGGCGAAGCGCCGCCTTGGAGCCGGTGACGAGGCCGTCGACCGTCACCCACGCGAACACGGGGTCGCCCGTGCGGATGAAGGCAGTCTGCAGCACAAGCATGATCGCGGACAGCGGCACCATGAGCTTGGCCAGGCTCACGAGGCCCGACGTCGCGCGCGCGTACGCGCCGAGCGCGAAGGTGAGGGCAAGAAGGGCGATGAGCAGGCCATAGGTGTCCGCGAGGAAGGTCGCGAGAATGATCGCGGCCGCCAGCGCGAGCTTGGTCACGGGATTGAGCCTGTGCAGCAGCGAGCTGCCGGGGATGTAGTCGATGACGCTACCCACGGCCGACCATCTCCTCCACGATGTCGACGATTGCAGAAACCTGGCTCACGCCCGCGAACACCGGGTCCACGTCGCGCGCGAGCTCCTTGGAAAGGGCGATGACCTGTGGCGGCTCGACGTAGGCGGCGGCCATGAGGTCGTCGTCGGCGAAAACCTCGTCGGCCTCGCCGCGCGCGAGGATGCGGCCGTTGGCCATGACGACGAGGCGCTCGGCGAAGTCGCTCACGACCTCCATGTCGTGGCAGACCATGATCACGGCGCAGCCGCGCTCGGCCATGTCGCGCACCGTCTCCATGACGGTCATGCACTCGCGGTAGTCGAGGCCGCTCGTGGGCTCGTCGAGGAGCACGACGTCGGGATCGAGCACGACGACGCTGGCCAAGGCGACCATCTGGCGCTGCCCGCGCGAAAGCGAGAAGGGCGACTCGTCGAGCGGCAGGCCGAAGCGCTCGGCAACGGCGGCCGCGCGGGTGCGCGCCTCGTCCTCCGCGACGCCATGGAGCGTGAGGCCGAAGGCGACCTCCTCGAGCACGGTGTCCTTGCAGATCTGGCGGTCGGGGTTCTGGAAGAGCGTCGCGCAGTGGGCGGCGATGGTGCTCGTGGGCACGTCGCGCGTGTCGAGCCCCGCGATGCGCACGGTGCCGGACGCGGGGCGCAGAAGGCCGTTGAGCAGCTTGGTCAGGGTCGTCTTTCCCGCGCCGTTCTGGCCGACGATGCCCACGAGCTCGCCCGGGAAGACGCGCATCTGCAGGTCGTCCACGGTGGCTCCGCCGTTGGGGTAGCCGAAGTTCACGTGGTCGAGCTCGACCACGGGCTTGGCGTCGACGGCGCGCGGCCGCGACGCCGGCAGGTGTCGGGAGCCGGCGGCGGCCGCGGCCGCGGCCGCGGCAGGCGCCTGGCCCTTCTTGCCGCTTTGCCCGACGAGGCTGGCGACGAGCTGCTTGGCCTCGGGGACGTTGAGGCACGGGCGGCCGCCGGCGGCGATCACGCCGTGCTTGAGCAGGCTGTTTGCCATTCTTGCCACGCGAGGGCTGTCGACGCCCATCTCGCGCAGCTCGTGGGCGTGTGCGAACACCTCGTGCGGCTCGCCGTCGAAGGCCAGGCGCCCGTCGCTCATCACGAGGACGCGCCCGCAGTACTTGCACAGGAGCGCGACCTTCTGCTCGATCACGACGACGGTGATGCCAGCGAGCTCGTTGACCTTGTGCAGCGTCTCGAAAACGAGCGTGGAGCTCGCCGGGTCGAGCGCCGCGGTGGGCTCGTCGAGCACGAGTACGCGCGGGGCGAGCGCGAGGATGGCCGCGATGGCCACCTTCTGCTTCTGGCCGCCCGAGAGCGTGGCGATCTCACGGTCGCGCAGTTCCTCGATGCCCACGGTGGAGAGCGTCTGGCTGATGCGCTCCTCGATCTGGTCGTGCGGCACGCCGAAGTTCTCGAGGCCAAAGAGCATCTCGTCCTCGACGACGGATGCCACCATCTGCGTGTCGATGTCCTGCAGGACGCTGCCGACCACGCGGCTGATGTCGGTGAGAGTGACCTCGCAGGTGTCCTGGCCGTCCACGAGGGTCGCGCCAAAGAGCTGGCCCGCGAAGTGGTGGGGGATGGCGCCGCTCATGACGGCGGCGAGCGTCGACTTGCCGGCGCCCGACGGGCCGATGACGCCCACGAACTCGCCCTCGCGCACGGCGAGGTCGATGTGGTCCAAGGCGCGCTCGGTGCCCTGGCCGTACGCGAAGGAGACGTCCTTCAGCTCGATGATTGTTTTTTCGCTGCTCACGCGGAGCCTTTCTCTATGTGCAAAAAGAAGCGCCGACCCGTGGGCCGGCGCGTTACATGGTACCAAGAACCTACTTGTTGAGGACCTTCTCCAGCGGGAAGAAGAGCGCCTGCACGACGATGGCGTTGAAGACGGCGGTACCCAGGACCAGCGGGACCTTGACGACGACGGTGGGCAGGGCCGCGCCCATGATCAGCGTGCCGCAGACGGCGAACAGGGCGCCCGAGACGAGCGTGGTCAGGAAGGCCGCGACGAGCGGGGTGGCGTTCTTGCCGCCGACGTTGATGTTGGCCTTGATGAGGGTGGCCATGACGAGCGCGCCGGCGAGCTCGGTCGCGAAGTTGAGGCCGGGGATCGAGGTGGTGAGCTGGATCACGCAGGCGGAGATGACGCCGAAGACGGCCGCCTGGACAAGGCCGGCGTCGGTGAGCAGGATGGCCAGCGCGTAGGCGGCGATGATGAACTGCGGCTTGATGCCGACGATGGCCAGCGCGTTGCCGAGGGTCATGTTGAGGATGAAGCCGGCCGCCAGGAGGATGGCAAGAAGAACGAGGGACTTGACGTCGAGGATGCCGCCCTGCTTGGCGGTGGCGGTGACGGTGCGGGCCTGCTGAGACATGGTGGGTTCCTTTCGAGGAAGAAGCGCGCGCTCGGCGCGAGATTTTTGCGAGTTGTCGTGGGCAGGGTCGTCGAAGGGGCAGGTGCGGTGCGGGCGCGTTGCTCGGGGCAGGCCTTAGAGCTTCAGGGCTTTCTTGATGGGGAGGTGCAGCGCGGCGACGATGATCGCGTTGGCGACGCCGGTGGCGGCGACCACGGGGGCCATGACGCCCACGAAGGCGGGGTTCTTCATGATCAGGAACGAGAAGATCACGGCGTAGATGATGCCGGAGATGAAGGTGACGATGAAGGTACCGACGAGCGGGAGCAGGCCCTTGGCCTTGGAGTCGGAAAGCGCGGAGACGAGGAGGGCCATGACGACGGCGGCGATGGGCTCGGCGATGAGGTCGGGGCCCTTGACGGAGGCGGTGATCTGGATCACCACGCCGGCGAGCAGGCCGATGACGGCGGCTTGGCCGATGTTGGGCTTAATGATGAGTATCTCGAGACAGAAGGCTGCGATGATGAACTCGGGCGAAAGAAAGCCGCCGGTGAGGCCGCTGAAGAACTTCGAGACGGTCAGGTTGAGGACGAAGCCGGCGGCCAAAAGAATCGCGTAGAGGGTGAGCGCCTTGAGGTCGAGCTTGCCGTGGTCGACGGCGGCAACGGTGCGGGCCTGCTGGGCGTTGGCGGTGCTGGTGTTCTGCTGGGACATGGTGTTTCTCCTTTGCTTGGTGGCGTGTGCCTGGGATTTTGCGAACAAAAAAAAGGCCCCCGGTCAAACCGGGAGCCCTTCCATTCGCGTAATTATGGCGCGACAAGACTCACGATCGACCGACCGAGTTCGAGTTGCACCACCACCAGTTGTTGTTCATGAAGTTGGACATCTGGGCGCTCCTCTCTGCGGTCGTCGTTGTCTCTTGCGCTTGGCGCACACTTTACTCCGCTGCATCGCCGCCGCGCAACCCTTTTTTCGTTAACGCTTTGTGAACTGGTGTCAGCGGATTGGAACCAGTCGGCGGCGGCGGATTTTTAGGCAAACATTTCCTCGGGCGTTACGAGGCGAACGTCGTCCCGGCCCCGCGCCGTCTCAACGCAGCTCTTCGTAAAGCCCGATTTGGAGAAGAGAAGGAAGGAGCGGGGCGAGCCGCTGAGCAGGGAGCTTCTTTCCAACAGCTTGTCGAGCACGTCGACGTCGACGGGGCGGCCTTTCCACTTGCACTCCCCGAAGACGAGCTCACCGTCGGATCCCTCCAGGACGATGTCGATCTCCTCTTGACTCCGCGTTCGGGGATCGGTGCCCCACCATGAGCCGATTCCCCTGGGAAGAAGATCGAGCCTCCCTTCGGTAGCTTCTTTCATGAGCCATTGGCGACATACCGTTTCGAAGGCTGGACCGACGAATGTCGGGAAGTCGTCGGGCATGATTCGTTTGGCGACCGCTGCCCCCATCCCAGCCTCGATGGTGCCGGCGTAGCGGGGCACAAAGCGGAACCAGAATCGGAATAGGTTGTCGCTGATGCGGTACACGACCTGCTTTTTGTTGCCCAGTACCATCGGCATGCACCGCTCGATGATTTTCAGCTCTATGAGCGACTCAAGATAGCGGCTGACGGCGGAGCTGGGGATGCTTGTTGCGTCGGAGATCTCGGAGGGGCGCACGCGACCGTTTGCGATCGCGGCGATTATCGAGTTATAGGCAGCCGGGCTGCGCGTTTCTTGATGCAAATAAGCCCTCGGCTCCTCATAGAGAATCGAATCCTGGCGAAAGACCTTCTGGGCAATATTCCATTCGGTCGACTTCGAACCGTCGAGCTGGCTGAGGTATAAGGGAACGCCGCCCGCGATCGAGTACAGCTCGATTACCCTTTGTGGGGATGCCTCGGGCAGCATTTTCGCGGCGTCAAAAGCCGTGAATGGGTCGATGCGCAACTGTGCGGTTCGACGGCCGTACAGCGGGCTTTGCCTTCCGAGAACTTGGTGTTCCATGAAGCTCAGCGAGGAGCCGCAGAGGACTAGCAACAACTTGCTAGAAGCTTGGTTGTTGTCGATGAGCGTTTGGAGTGCGGAAGAGGCGCTGGTATCGCTTTTCGCAAGGTACGGGTATTCGTCGATGACAAAAATCAGGCGCTTGCTTGCGGCACGACGAAAGACTTCCTCGAATGCCTGGTAAAGAGACTGGTATACGGGAAACCCCTCGGGGAGGAGAGAGCCCTGCTCTTTTGAGATCTCCCTGCTCAAGAGCACCAAGTTCTCCGCAATTGTTGCTTCTTGCGCCGTGAAAAAGACGACGTTCTCCTTGCCTTCGGTGAAGCGCCGAAGAAGACTCGTTTTGCCCACGCGCCGGCGGCCGTAGACCACTGGGAACTGGAACGTGTCCGATGCGTAGAGCTCTTCGAGGGCTTCGAGCTCGTTATCGCGTCCAACGAACATGCCGTCTCCTGACTTCGCGATGCTGCTTTATAAGTTGCTAACACGTATGTTACTAACATATAAGATAGTAACATACAAAACAGCATCCCAGCTCAGCTAGCGTGTGACGTAGATCTCGAAGGAGTTGCTGGCGCCGCGATACCTTGCGATGGAGTACTCGACGGCGCGCCCCTGGGCGTCGTAGCCGATGGTGTGGAAGAGGATCAGGGGGTCGCCGTCCTCAACGTCAAGAAGGGCCACGGTCGCGCCCTCCGCCTTGACGGCCTCGAAGCGGCGTCGGGCGTTGGCCACCGGCTCGCCGCACTCCTCCATCGCGGCGTAGAGGCTCTTGTTGTTGAAGTCGAACTTATCGAGGCCGGGGTAGAGCGCGCACGGGATGTAGCTCTCGACAAAGACATTAGGGAGGTCGTCGACGTAGCGGAGACGGACGAGCTTAAAGACCTTCTCCTTGGCCTTGAGCCCAAGGCGGCCGGCGACCTCCTGGCTTGCCAGCTCGGAGCGGAAAAGAATCACGTTTGTCTTGGGCAGGCGGCCTTCCAGGCGCATGGCGTCCTCGAAGCTGCGGACGCTCATGGTAAAGGACTGCTCGACCTTCGGCTTGGTGACGATGGTGCCCCTGCGGCGGCGCTTCTCGACATAGCCGTCCGCGGCAAGGATCTGGAGCGCCTGGCGGACGGTCGCGCGGCTCACGCCGTAGGACTCGGCGAGCTCGAGCTCGGAGGGGATCGTCTCGCCGATCGGGTACGTGCCGTTCTTTATCTTGTCGAGAATATCTTCTTTGATGTTGTCGTAGAGGTTCATGGTGCCTGCCGTTCAGGGTGAGGATGCGGTCTCTTATTGTACTTGCCGAGGCCGCGATGAGCTTTGGGAAGGCTGCGGGCGGGGCCACCGTGAAAGCGGTCCCGCCCGCGAAGGAACGTCTATTTGCCGCAGGCGCGGATTAGAACACGCCGATGAGGCACAGCAGCGTGACCGCCACGGTGAGGATCACGATGACCTTGGTGGGGCTGTACTGCTTCTTGCCGAGCATCCACCAGGTCAGAAGGACCGCCGCCAGGGGAAGGATCCCGGGGAACACGCCGTCGAGCGTCGTCTGGAGCGGCTGCCACTCGCCGCCGAGCGGGATGTTGATCGCGGTGGTCAGGGCGATGTTGCCTGCCGAGAGCGCGCCGATGACCATGACGCCCAGGATGTTGAACGCGTCGGTGATGCGTCTCGCGTTCTCGCCGACGATCACGTCGATGGCGCCCACGCCGAGCTTGTAGCCGGTGTGGTAGCTGATGTAGGAGATCGCGGTGCCGGCAATGGCGTAGGCGATCATATAGAACAGGGGGCCGATGACGCTGCCGCCGGAGGCGAGGCTCATTCCGATCGAGAGCAGGATCGGGACGATGATGCCCTGGATGATGGAGTCGCCGATGCCGGCGAGCGGGCCCATGAGCGTGGCCTTGATGTTGTTGGGCATCTCCTCGGAGACGCCGCCGCCGTTGGCGATGTTCTCCTCCAGGGAGGTGACGATGCCGTTGATGATCTGGCCGGTCTGGGGCTCGGTGTTGAAGAAGACCGAGTGGCGGACCAGCAGGCGGCGCTTGGCCTCGGGGTCGTCCTTGTAGTACTTATTGGCAAAGGGAATGTAGGCCCAAGCGTAGGCATGGCCCTGGAGCTTCTCGTAGCTCATCGAGGCGAGGTGGGTGAAGCCCCAGCGCAGCCAGATCTGGTTGAGCTCTTTTTTGCTGAGGTGCCCCTGCTCGTTTGCGTCGGTCTCGGGGTTGGCAGTGATCTGCTTATCCATGGTTAGTCTCCGTTCTTCCTCTTAAAACAGGTCGTTGTCTTCGTAGACCGCGTTGGCGGGGCTGGCGGCCTCGGCCGCAGTCGCGGCGGAGGTTGACTTGCCGTTGGAGAGGAACACGAGGTACGCGACGAGCGCGGCGATAAAGACGATCGCGATCATGGACAGGCCGGCGAAGGAAAGAAGGACGAAGCCGGCGAGGAAGAAGATCAGCTGGAGCTTGTCCTTGATGACGATGTTCATCAGCATGCCGATGCCGAGGGCGGGAAGGACTCCGCCGAGGACCGAGATGATGTGCGTGACGATCTCGGGGACGCTGCTCAGGAGCGTGTCGACGACGCCCTGGCCAAAGAAGACGACGAGGAACACGGGGACCGCGCGGATAAAGAAGGTGCAGATCTGGGGATAGACGATGTGCCACAGGGTGATGCCGTGGTCGTCGTTGTTCTCGGCGGCCTTCTGGGCGCCGTTGTTGAAGAACGAGTAGAGGGCCATGCGGGTGTTGTAGAAGATCAGGCCGAGCGTCTGGCCCATGAGGACCGAGAGGGTGACGGCGATGGCGGGGTCCTTGGTGGTTGCCAGGGCCAGGCCGATGCCGCCGTAGGACGCATAGGTGATCTCGGAGTTGGTGGCGCCGCCCGTGGAGAGGTTGGCGATAAAGACCGCCTGGACCGCGACGCCGCACAGGACGCCGGCGGTCACGTCGCCGAAGACGAGGCCGCACAGGAGGCCTGCCACGAGCGGGCGGCCCATGATGTAGTAACCGCCGGTCATGCCCATGAGGCAGCAGCTCTCGATGGCGCCCAGGTAGCAGAACACGCCGCACATGATGGCCGGGAAAAGCAGTGAGAGGTTCATATCCGTTCCTTTCTTTGTGACGTGGCGGAGCCCTAGAGCGCCAGGTACTTCGCCCTCATGTCGTGCCAGGTGCGGATGTTGTCATCCGGGAGGAGCTGGAACTGGAGGTCGACGCCCGCAGACTCGAGCGAATCGAGCGCGGCGAGGTCCTCGTCGTTAAGAAGCACGGTCCTGCCGAGGTCCTTGGTGCCGGGGCGGGTCGCATTCATGTTTCCGAGGTTGAGGGTCGCTCCGAAGTCGGCGCCCGCGCGCTTGAGCTCGTCGAAGGCCTTGACCGAGTCGGAGATGACGAAGAACTTCTTTGCGGAGGCGTTGGCCTTGGCGAGGGCCTCGACGCCCTGGGCAACCGTGTAGATCCCGAGCTTGTACTTGCCCGCGGCGGCCTTGAGGACCTTGCACCTGAGTTCGTCGGCGGCGACCTTATCGCTGATTACGAGGATCGCATCGGCGGGTTTCACCGCCATCCACCTGGTGGTCGTTTGGCCGTGAATAACACGGTCGTCGACTCTGGCTAGAACAATCGACATACCTGCTCCTTTCTCTGCGCTTCGTTGAGGCACTGAATTCGCATGCGGTTCTGCTTGCTTGGGGCTGCCGGGGGCGTCCTTCTTGTCCGGCTCTGCGCTTGCCGCGACGACGCCGGCGGTCCCCGCCTGAACCGCGATCGAGACGATCTCGTCGAGGTCGTCGGTGTCCGGGGCGGCCATTCCAGCTTCAATCAGCATGGGGAAGTTGACGCCTGCGACGACCCTGAGGTTCTCCGGGTCTGCGAGATACAGCGCGAAGGACTCGTTAAAGGGGGTTCCGCCGTATAGGTCAGTCAAAATAAGAGTCTTGGCCGTACCTTTGCTCTTCTCGACCTCGGCGACGAGGCGCCTGCGGAAGTCGTCGATCCCCGTGTCGTTCAAACTAACGGTTGTAATGGGGATTTCGCTGGAAGCGAGCATGTGGAAGGCGTCTGCGAGCCCTTCGCAGAGCGTTCCGTGTGAGGCAAGTATCAGGTTCATTGGGTGCTCCTTTCGACGAATTCATTGTATTAGAGCAGACATAAACGTCAATCAAAGAAACATATGAAGACGCTGAGCGGTATTAAAACAGCCCTAAACGGATATTTTGGCGGTTCTATAGCAATAGGACCGTACATATGCTAGATTGCAGTTGTCCTGAATCCACCGAAAGGAGCCAGCAATGAAGTCCTACACCCTCGATGATCTTGCTCGCCTGGTCGACCACACGAACCTTCACCCCGACGCCACCCGAGCCGACATGGAGAAGCTCTGTGACGAGGCCAAGCGCTACCACTTCAAGATGGTCGCCATCAACTCCGTCCAGTCCAAGCTCTGCTCCGAGCTGCTCGCGGGCACCGATATCGACACGGGCGCCGCGATCGGCTTCCCTCTGGGTCAGACCACCATCGCCACCAAGGTCTTCGAGACCAAGGACGCCCTGGCCAACGGCGCGAACGAGATCGATTACGTCGTCAACCTCACCGAGGTTAAGGCCGGCAACTGGGATTACATCCGCGACGAGATGGCACAGATCGTCGAGGTGTGCCGCGAGGCCGGCGTTCCCTCCAAGGTCATCTTCGAGAACTGCCTGCTCACCGAGGATGAGAAGCTCGGCCTTTGCAAGGTCGCCAGCGAGGTGCTGCCCGACTTCGTCAAGACCTCGACGGGCTTCTCTACCGGCGGCGCCACCGTCGAGGACGTGAAGCTCATGCGCGAGCACGTCGATTCCCGCGTTAAGGTCAAGGCTGCGGGCGGCATCCGCACCGCCGACGACTTCCTCGACATGGTCCGTGCCGGCGCCGAGCGCATCGGCTGCAGCGCGGGAATCCCCATCATCGAGGAGATCGGCCGTCGCATGGCCGCTGCCGGCGTGGACACCCTCGAGCTCTAGGAGGCCAATGTGGGACCGCTTCTGCTTAAACCGAACCTGATCTCGCCCGTTTGGTCCGGAGACGCGATCAACCGCCTGCGGGGAATTGACGGCGACATGGTGTTCGGCGAGTCGTTCGACGTCTCGGTCCACGAGGGGCTCGTGAACGACGTCGAGGGCGGGCCGTATGACGGCACGCCGCTGGACGTCCTTCTTGCCGAGCACAGGTCGGAGATCATGGGCGACCTCGAGGGGGACGGCATCGTCCAGATCATCACCATGAGCGCGGGGCAGAACCTGTCGGTGCAGGTACACCCCGATGAAGCGTATGCCCAGGCCCACGAGAACGACCACGAGAAGACCGAGTCCTGGTACATCGTGGAGGCCAAACCCGGCGCGACGATTATCTGCGGCTCGACTACCGACGACGTGTCGGCCCTGCGCGCGGCCGCGGCCGACGACACTATCGGCGAGAAGTACGGCCGCCGCGTCCCGGTGTCCGAGGGCGACTTCGTGTGCGTGCCGGCGGGAACGCTGCACGCCCTGGGCGCGGGCGTGCTCGCCCTTGAGGTCGGCAGCTTCGGCTTTTGCACCTACCGTATCTGCGACTGGGGCCGCGGCCGCGAGCTCCATGTCGAGAAGGGCTTCGATGTCCTGCGGACGCAGAGCCGGCCCGATCCCGTTCACCTCGGCGCGTACGACCCCGCCGGCCCGGCGAGCGTGCGCCGCGGCGTGACCCACCGCCTCTTCGTCGCCGACGTCGCCGACGTGCGGGGGAGCTGGGAACAGGAGCTCGGCGGGCGGTATCATGTGGTGTCGTGCGTGGGCGGGACCGCCCGGCTGCGAAGCGCCGAGGGTACGGTAGAGCTTCCCTGCACCCGGTCGGCGCTGGTCCCCGCGAGCGCCGGCAGCTATGTTGTCGAGGGGGATTGCCGTGTGATCCGTTCGTACGCCACGCGCCCCGGCGAGGAGGAGTAACCATGAAGAAGGTCCTGGTCACGGGAGCGCACGGGTATCTTGCCAGCCTTGCGCGGCTGTACAACGCGGGGCGCATGGAGTTTGCCTGCGTGTCCCACACCGATGTGGACTTTTCGCACCCCGATGAGGTCGAGAAGTACTTCGAGGCTGCGGATTTCGACGTCTGCCTGCACATGGCGGCCGACGCCACGACGGCCCACTGCGAGGAGCAGCCCGAGCTCACGCATCGTGTGAACACAGAGTCGGCCATCGCCATCGCCAAGGTGTGCCGCGAGCGCGCAAAGCGCATGGTGTTCATCTCCACCGAGCAGTGCTTCAACGCGGCCCCGGGCAAGGCGCCCTTCTCTGAGGACGACGAGCAGGCGTCCGTCAGCGCCTACGGCGAGCAAAAAATGGAGGCCGACGCCTGGATCCGCGAGAACCTTAGCGACTACCTCATCCTGCGCTTCAGCTGGATGTTCGGGCTGTCCATGCCCGGCGTCAAGGCGTCGCCGAACATCCTCGGCAACGTCCTTGCCGCCGTCAGGGGCAATAAGCCCACGGCGTTTCGCGTCCATGAGCTGCGCAACATGACCTACGCGCAGCGCTTTGCCGAGCAGCTCCCGCAGATCCTCGAGCTGCCGAGCGGCGCGTACCACTTCGCGAGCCAGAACGGCCGCTCGACCTACGAGACGGCGCGGCTGGTGGCGTCGCGCCTCGGATGCTCGGAGTCCGAGGTCGACCGCCTTATCCTTCCCGACCAGAAGACCTATGCCGAGCGCCCGCGCGACTTCCGCCTGGCCTCGGACAAGATCCAGGCCGCCGGCATCGAGCTCGGCACCTTCGAGGAGGACCTCGACCGCTGCCTTGCCGACTTCGGCTGGTAGGCCGCCTGTCAATTCAGCCTGTCTGGTTTGGCAATCATTTTTGCCTGTCTGGAATGGGCGCCTCCCCGCCCTGCCCGCCCGCAATCGGCAATCGCCGACTGCGGGCGGGCGCGTTTATCTCCATAAACTTAACGCTTACGAAGTGCTCTCGGCTTTGGTTAGAATGGCCCGGCAGCGCTGGCTCCGGGACGTGCGCTTCTTTGGGCGAGGCTCGTCCCGTCGAGTCAGGACTACGATTCGTGAGGAGTTTCTTTATGCCCAAAAACAAGCGAGAAAGCCTGCTGTTCACCTTCATCATGTGCTTCTTGATGGTGTTTTGGATGAGCATCTACAACGTCGCGCGCACACGCGGCGGCCTTTCGGCCGAGGTGGTCGTCGACGCGTGGATCGGCTTCGCGCCCGCATACGTCTTTGCCATGCTGTGCGACTGGTTCGTCGCGAGCCCGCTTGCCAAGGGTTTCGCGTTCAAGCACCTCGTGACGCCCGGCAAGTCGAGCCCGCGTGCCATGACGCTCGCGGTCTCTACCTGCATGGTCTTCCCCATGGTCATCATCATGAGCCTCTACGGCGCCTTCGAGGGAGCGCTCCACGCGGGCACGCTTGCCGTCGTTCCCGCGGCATGGCTTACCAACATCCCATGGAACTTCATCATGGCGCTGCCGTGGAACCTGCTCATTGCCGGGCCGCTTGCGCGCTTCGTGTTCCGCCGTGCATTTCCGGAGGGCACCGTCCTTGCTGAGCCGCAGGTGGGCTAGGCTTTTCGAGCCAGCCGGGCAAAAAACGCTGCCAAATCAGACAGGCTGAAAAACCGCCGAATCAGACAGGCTGATTTGGCAGTTTTTTTGCAGGCTTAATTCGGGTAGCCGGTTGCGCTAGAGTAGAGCGGCTGTTTACAAAGAAGGGCGCCGCAGATCGGGCCCGAAGTTAGGATTCTTATTTCATGACCCAAAGCAATACCCCCGGCGCCGCCGAGCGCGTCGCCTTCAGCGATCTCGGGCTTTCCGAGGCCGTTCTCGCTGCTGTGAAGAAACTCGGCTACACCGAGCCTACCTCCGTCCAGGCTCAGGCCATCCCGTATGCCCTCGAGGGCCGAGATCTTCTTGCCGCCGCCCAGACCGGCACCGGCAAGACCGCCGCGTTCCTGCTCCCCTCGATGAGCCGCCTGCCGCATGCCGAGCGCGGCCACGGCCCGCTCATGCTCATCGTGACCCCAACCCGAGAGCTCGCCCAGCAGATCGAGGACGTCTGCACCTCGATCGCGCGCAGCACCCGCCACAAGTGCACCACGGTGGTCGGTGGCGTGGGCATGGAGCCTCAGAAGGCCGCGCTCCGCCGCGGGTCCGACATCCTCGTGGCCACGCCCGGCCGCCTCGTCGATCTCATCAACCAGGGGGATGCGCGCTTGGGCGAGGTCGAGGTGCTCGTGCTCGACGAGGCCGACCGCATGCTCGACATGGGCTTCTTGCCCGATATGCGCAGGATCGTCAATCAGACTCCCGCCACGCGCCAGACCTTGCTCTTCTCGGCGACGCTCGACGAGGAGGCCGTGGGTGGGATTCGCGACCTCGTGAGCGACCCCGCCGTGGTCGAGATCGCGCGCAAGGGTACCGTCGCCCAGACCATTGACCAGTATGTCCAGCCCGTCTCGCTCGAGGCCAAAAACGCGCTGCTCGCGAGCGTGCTCAAGGCCGAGGGCACCGAGCGCGTGATCGTTTTCTGCCGCACGAAGCACCGCGTCGACGCGTGCTGCCGCCGCCTGCGCAAGGCCGGGATCTCGTGCGCGCCCATCCACGGCGACCGCAAGCAGAACCAGCGCGAGCGCGCGCTCGAGTCGTTCCGCGCGGGCAAGACCGACGTCCTCGTGGCCACTGACGTGCTCGCTCGCGGCATCGACGTCTCCGAGGTCCGCTACGTCGTGAACTTCGACGTGCCCGTGGACCCGGAGGACTACATCCACCGCATCGGCCGCACGGGCCGCGCGGGCGAGGCCGGCTGGGCGCTCACCTTCGTGACCGAGAACGACGTCGACGACCTGCTTGGCATTGAGCGCCTGATGGGCATGGCGGTGCCTGTCTATGAGTCGCGCGTGGCGCTTGATCTGGGAGAGAGCCCGGTCGCGCTCGATCCCGACCGCGATCCGGCGGCTTTCCGTCCCGCGGGCAAGCGCCGCGCAAAGAAGAGCGGCGCGAAGTCTGCGGCGTCAAAGGGCAAGAAGGACGTCGAGGCGACGAGGCCTGGGGAGAAGGACATGCCGGCGGCGAAGCCCGCCAAGCCCCGCAAGACCGCGAAGCCCGCAGACTTGAAGTCCGCCAAGCCCGCGAAGAAGCCCACCGCGGCCGCCGGTGATGCTAAGCCCCGCAAGCGCAAGGCCCAAAAGTCCTCGCGTCGCGACGACGCCCCGAAGCCCGCTGCCCGCAAGGGCGGCAAGCCCCGACGTCGCGTGGGCGACCATGCAGGCCGAAACCTCGGCGTCCACTAGTCAAACGCCTTCGCTAATCCGGTCCCGCCACCTGCAATTGTGTGTAAATGGCGTGTTTGTTGACTTATCAACAAACACGCCATTATTGTTATTACGTCAGATAACGTGCGCCGCCGTCGGCGTCGAGAGGAGGCACTGTGGTCGAGGATCGCTTCGAGGGGTTCGTTGGGCTGGTTACCGCGATCGAGAAGGAGATCTCGCGCATCAAGACCGCCGAGCTCGCTCGCTTCGGGCTGCGCGCCGGCGACCTCATGTGCATCTATAACCTCGACAAGCATCCCGAGGGCCTCACGTCCGCCGAGCTCGCCCGCCTCGCGGGCGTGGACCGCGCCGCCGTGTCGCGCGTGGTCGCGCGCCTTTCGGCCGACGGCTTCATCGAGGTGGGGGAGGCCGCCGACGGCTCGGTCGGCGCCCGCTATCGCGCCCCCGTGAAGCTTACCGAGAAGGGCAAGGCCGCGATGGTCGAGGTGGACCAGATCATCGGCCGTATCGTCGACGAGGCGGGCGGCGGGCTCACGGCCTCCAGGCGTCAGGCTATGTACGCCTCGATGGAGTCCGTGCTCGAGCGTCTCAAGGAGATCTCGCGCTAGATTCTGCGGCGGCACCGACGCCCGCTTGAAATAGCAAACCAAAACCACTCAGCCAATGCGGGGCAGCCGCCCCGGAAGGGACCTCTTATGTCTGTTCGCATTATCACCGACTCCGGGAGCGACATCCTGCCCGGCGAGCACGAGGGTCTCGTCGTCTTGCCGCTCTCCATCATGTTCGGCACGACGACCTATGCCGATGGCGTGGACCTTTCCCACGATCGCTTCTACGAGCTGCTCGTGGAGGAGGACGATCTGCCAAAGACCGGCCAGGTCAACCCCTACGCCTTCAGCCAGGCTTTCGAGGAGGCTTATGCGGCGGGCGACGAGGTCGTGTGCATCACGCTCTCGTCCAAGCTCTCGGGAACCTATCAGTCGGCTCTCACAGCGGCGTCCGAGGCCAAGGTCGTCGTGCGCGTGGTCGACAGCCTGAACGTTTGCGTGGGCGAGCGGGTCCTCGTGGAGTACGCGCTGCGCCTGGCGGCGGCCGGAAAGCCTGCGGCAGAGATCGCCGAGGAGCTCGAGCGCGTGCGCGGCAACGTTTGCGTCGTGGGCCTTCTTGACACCCTCGAGTACCTCAAGCGAGGCGGCCGCATCAGCGCCGCGGCGGCTGGCGTGGGCGCGCTTCTTTCCATCAAGCCCGTGATCAGCATCGACGACGGCGAGGTCAAGGTGCTCGGCAAGGCCCGCGGCTCCAAGAACGGCCGCAACCTCCTGTCCGAGCAGGTCGAGAAGGCCGGCGGCATCGACTTCTCGATGCCCGTGGCGCTCGGCTATGCGGGTCTCTCGGACAAGCTGCTGCGCAAGTACATCGCGGACTCGAAGGCCATCTGGGAGCCCGGCTTCCCCGACGGCGAGCTGCCCGTCCACACCGTCGGCGCCACCATCGGCACCCATGTGGGGCCCGGCGCCATCGCGCTGGCGTTCTTCACGGCATAGGCTGGGCGCGGGACATACTCTGCAAAGAAGAAAAAGCCGCAGGTCGATGGCCTGCGGCTTTTGCCGTTGGTGACTTCGGCGCTCGTTTGGAGAGCAGGGGTCACTGCTTGTGGTACTCGGGCTCGAAGCGGCGCGCGTAGAGGGCAAGAAGCGCCACGGCGCAGGCGGCGATGGGCGCGCCGGCGAGGGCGGGCGCGTTGTAGGCGGCTCCCGTGTTCAGCACCGCCTGGCCGATCTGGGCGCCGATGGCGTTGCCGCCGTTGAAGGCCACCTGGACGCACGCGCCGGCGATCATCTCGCCGCCGCCGACGCCGACCTCGACCATGGCGAGCTGCTGCGGGCTCGAGGGGAAGAAGAGCCCCACGCAGCACAGGAACATCAGCGCCGCCGAGGTCAGGGGGCTTCCCGAGATCGCGAAGATGAGCAGCATGGACACACAGCTGATGCCCTGGCCGATGGCCGCGGCGCGTCCCGGGGAAAGCCGGTCGCCGCAGCGGCCGCCGAGCTGGGAGCCCACGATCATGCCGAATCCCGCGAGCACGAGGAGCGCCGGCAGCGCCGCCGCGCTCCAGCCGCCGACGTCCTGCAGCCAAGGCGACACATAGCTCCACCAGCAGAAGATTCCCGAGTTGCCCAGCATGACGGCGCCGAGTACGACCCACGGGCCGGGGCGCCCCAGGAACTTGAACTGCCCCGCGAGCCCCGCGTCCTTAACGGCGGGGATGTTGGGCACGAGCCTCCAGATGAGCGCGAACGACATGAGGGCCCAGACGGCGACAAAGACGAACGCCGCGCGCCAGTTCACGAGGTTGGCGAGCAGGGTGCCGAAGGGCACGCCGAGGGTGTTGGCGAGGGTCTGGCCGAGGACCATGACGGCGACGGCCTGGCTCTCGCGGCCCTTCTCGGCCATGGCCTTGGCGACGATGGTGGCCGTGCCGAAGAACGCGCCGTGCGGCATGCCCGAGATGAAGCGCGCGACGGTGAGCGTGGTCGCGTTAGGCGCGGCCGCCGCCATCGCGTTGCCGGCGCAGCACAGCAGCATAAAGGCCATGAGCAGGCGTTTGGGCTCGACGCTGTGGCCGAACACGAGGATGAGCGTGCCGAAGCACACCCCGATGGCGTAGGCGGTGATGAACACGCCGGCGTCCGGCACCGTCACGCCGACGCCCGCGGCGATGTTCGTGATGATGCCCATGAGCAGAAACTCGGCAAAACCCAAGGCGAACGCGCCGGCAGCGAGCGCGAGCAGGCCCTTCTTCATAGGTGGAACCCCCAAGACCAAAAACGGACAAACGCGTGAGAGTATAGGGGACCGCCGGCAACCGCCGGGCGCCGGTTATCGATTAGCAACCGAAACCGGTGCAAAAACAGTCTCCGGGCAGGTTCTGCGTCGGTTTCGGTTGCTAATTACCGTCGGGGAACACCGCGTGGATGACGAGTGAGATGAGCTGGTGGATGGGCATCGGGTCGTCGGCCGCGAGCCAAGCGCGCACCGCTGCCAGAAGCCCCGTGAGGTAGAACTCCGAAAGGATGGCGCGCTCCTGCGGCCTCAGCCCTTCGGCAGGCAGTACGAAGCGGTCCACGAGCGGGCGGATCGTCTCTTTGAAGCGCTCGACGAAGGCCGGGTCGCCGTTTTTGCCAAGAAGCACCGAGGTGTAGGTCCTGTATTCGCGCGCCATGCATAGAATCGGCCCCATGTGCTGCGAGAAGTCCAGCGTGTCCCCCCGCAAAAGGCGCCCCTCCACAAGCGACCTCAGCCCCTCGAGGACCAGGTCCTCGACCTCCGCCAGGACCTCGTAGACGTCGTGGTAGTAAAGGTAGAACGTCGCGCGGTTGTACCCGGCGCGCTCGCAGATCTCGCGCACCGGGATGCGCTCGATGGGCCGCTCGGCGTAGAGGGACCAGAACGCCTGGCGCAGGTTCGCCCGGGTCTGCTCGGTGATCTGCGGCTGCTTTTTCATGGCGGTTCCCTCCCGGCGGCGCGCTGCTCGACAATTGTCGCCCGCGTGTCGAGAAGTGCCGCGGGCAGCGCCTTGAGCCCACTATACTTCGACCATACGACACGGTGTCGAGCAATCTGCGCGGCCCGCCGCGCTGAACGGAGCGGTCATGGCATACATAGAGTTCGGCGACGTCGTCCGAAGCTACGGCGAGGGCTCGGCGCAGATCAACGCCCTGGACGGGGCTTCTTTTGAGGTCGAGAAGGGCGAGCTCGCGGTCATCCTCGGCCAGTCCGGCGCCGGCAAGACCACCGCGCTCAACATCCTCGGCGGAATGGACCGCGCCACCTCGGGCCGCGTCGTGGTCGGCGGCCGCGACATCAGCGACGCCTCGGAGGCCGAGCTCGTCGACTTCCGCCGCGGCGACGTGGGCTTCGTCTTCCAGTTCTACAACCTCGTCCCCAACCTGACGGCGCTCGAGAACGTCGAGCTCGCGGCCCAGATCTGCCCCGACTCGCTCGACGCGGAGGAGACCTTGGGCAAGGTCGGCCTGGCGGACCGCCTCGAGAACTTCCCGGCGCAGCTCTCCGGCGGCGAGCAGCAGCGCGTCTCCATCGCCCGCGCTCTGGCAAAGAACCCCAAGCTCCTGCTGTGCGACGAGCCCACCGGCGCGCTCGACTACCAGACCGGCAAGCAGATCCTGCAGCTTCTGCAGGACACCTGCCGCCGCGACGGCATCACCGTCGTCATCGTCACGCACAACGCCGCGCTCGCCGACATGGCAGATCGCCTCATCCGCTTCAAGAGCGGCCGCGTGACGCAGATGACCACCAACGAAAACCCGCTGCCCATCTCGCAAATCGAGTGGTAGCTCGTGGCTAGAAACGCCGGCATTCTTCGCGGGGCCTTCGGCCTGGGCGTCCTTCGCACCATGCGGGGGAGCCTCAAGCGCTTCGTGGCCCTCGCGACCATCTGTGCCCTCGGCGTGACCATGATCTGCGGCCTCAAGGTGGCCTGCATCGACCTGCGCGCCTCGGCGGACCGGTTCTTCGACGAGCAGGATCTCTTTGACCTGCGCGTCCAGTCCACGCTTGGCATCACCGACGACGACGTGGCCGCGCTCGCCGCGCTCGAAGGCGTGGAGACCGCGGAGGGCGGCTGGGTCGAGACCTGTTACACGGCCGTCGGCTCGGGCTCCGAGAAGGTCGACGTCAAGGCGCTCTCGGCCTCGGGGCTGAACCAGCCGCGGCTGCTCGAGGGTCACCTGCCTGTGACCGCCGATCAGGTGGCCGTCACGCGCCGCTACCTCAAGGAGTCCGGCAAGTCCATCGGCGACACGCTGAGCTTCCGCGGCTCCTCCGACGACGATGAGGACGCCACGCAGGTCTTTGCGCGCAAGGACTACACCATCTGCGGCGTGGTGCTCGACCCCACCGACGTCAACGCGGGCGAGGGCACGATGTCGTTTCGCGCGAGCGGCAGCTCGCAGTACGCGTTCTTCTTGCTGCCCGCGGCCGTGGAGTCCGAGGTGTATACCGTGGCCTACGTCAAGGTCGCCGGCTCCGAGGCGCCGCTGTGCTATTCGGACGCCTATGGCGACCTCGTGGGCGAGGTCAAGTCGCGGGTCGAGGGCATAGCCGCCGAGCGCGAGGTCGCCCGCGGCGAGGGCCTTCGCGCCGATGCGAACTCCCAGGTCGACGATGCCGAGAAGGACGCGCTCGACAAGCTCGCCGATGGCCAGCGTCAGATCGACGAGAACCAGGAGAAGCTCGACTCCGGTGCTGCCCAGATTGCCGACGGGCGGGCGCAGCTGGACGCGCAGGGCGCCGACGCCGAGCGCCAGATGGCCGACGCCCAGGCAAAGATCGACGCCGCCCGCTCCGAGCTCGCGTCAAACGAGACGCAGGTCGCAGACGGTCTCCAGCAGATTGCCGATGGCCTGGGCTGCTTGGTGGACGGCATCCCCGACGCCATCTCCCAGAAGCGCGCGCAGCTCAACTCCGCGCAAGAAGAACTTACTTACAACCGCGGCGTGATCGACGGCTCGGCACAGATGCTCTCGGCCCTCATGGGCGACGAGTGGCCTGCCGAGGCGTGGTCGCGCCTCTCGTCCGCGAACACGGAGCAAGAAGCCCGCGCCGCGGCGAGCGACGTCAACGCCGCGCTTCTTCCCTTTGCCGAGAAGGCCACCTCGTTCATCGACCAGCTTATGCAGATTGTCGACTCCGAGGAGTTCCGCCAGATCGGCGCGAGCTACGATGGCTTGCCCCCTGAGCTCCGGCAGCGCGTCGACGCGGTCCTTGACCTTTTGCCCTCCTCGGTGAGGGAGGCCGCCCGCCAGATTCTGGCGGCGAGCGCCAACGCGGACCAGATCTTGGCGCAGCTCCAGTCCCTGCGCGGCCAGCTGTCGCAGCTCACGGGCCTGGCCGACGGTATGGTGCAGATTGTGGTCGGCGAGGCGCAGGTCGCCGCCGGCCGCGCCCAGCTCGACGAGGCCGCGGCGGCCTACGCGCGGCTCGACGCCGCCCGCTCTCAGATCGCCGCCGGCCGAGCGGAGCTCGACGCCGGCCAGGTGCAGCTCGACGCCCAGCGAAAAAACGCGCAGGAGCAGCTCGACGCCGCGCGCTCCCAGCTCGATTCCGGCGCCCAGGAGCTCGTCGACGGCCAGGCCCAGCTTGAGGCGGCGCGCGCCGAGTTCGCCCAGCAGCGCGCCGATGCGCTCGCCGCCATCGCCGACGCGCGCGACCAGATATCGTCCATCGACGACGCCGCCTGGTACGTTCAGGACCGCGAGAGCCTGGCAAGCTACTCCTCCGTGGAGTCCGATGCCACCTCCATCGAGGCCATCGGCACCGCCCTGCCCGTTGTCTTCTTTGTGGTCGCCGTGCTTATCAGCCTGACCACGATGACGCGCATGGTCGAGGAGGAGCGCGGTCTCATCGGCCTGTACAAGGCGCTCGGTTACGGCCGCGGCCGGATCCTTTCCAAATACGTCGTCTATGCGGCCGCGGCGTGCCTTGCCGGCGGGGTCGCCGGCAACATCCTCGGCTTCGTCGTGCTGCCGCTCATCCTCTTCACGATCTTCTCGACCATGTACGCGCTCCCGGCGTTCTACCTGAGTTTCGATGTCGCCTATGCGCTCGTGTCCGTGGGCCTCTTTGCCGTGGGCATCGTGGGCGCGACGGCGCTGACCTGCCGCCGCGAGCTCGCCGAGCAGCCGGCCGCCCTCATGCGCCCGAAGGCCCCGAAGGCCGGCAGCCGCATCCTGCTCGAGCGGGTGGCCCCGCTCTGGCGGCGTCTCTCGTTCCTCAACAAGGTGACCGCCAGGAACATCTTCCGCTACAAGCGCCGCTTCCTGATGACGGTCTTCGGCATCGCCGGCTGCACGGCGCTTCTTGTCTGCGGCTTCGGCATCCGCGACTCGGTGGTCGCGCTGTCGGGCAAGCAGTACGGGCAAGTGGGCGTGACCCGCTACGACCTCATGCTCGTGACCTCGGCGGCCGATCTCGAGGACGTCGCTGCCGAGCTCGACGCGGATGCGCAGGTGACGAGCTTCGTCCCGGCGCGCGTCGACAGCCTCACGGTGGAGTACGGCGGCTCGAAGGATTCCGTGACGCTTGTGGTGGTGCCGGATGATGCCAACCTTGCCGACTATGTGGTGCTTGCCGACGACTCGGGCGCGGCTGTCGACCTTGCCGACTCGGGCGTCGCCATCACAAAGAACGCCGAGCAGGTGCTGCACTTCTCGCCGGGGGACACTTTGCATGTCCAGGACGCCACGCTGCACGAGGCGGACGTCGAGGTGGGCGCCGTCGTCATGAACTACCTCGGCAACACCCTCTACATGACCCAGTCGGCCTACGAGCGCGCGTTCGGACAGAAGAGCGGCCTGAACGGGCTTCTTGTTAAGCTTGGGGGCACCGACGAGCAGAAGATCGCCTTCTCCGAGAAGGTCTCGGCTGACGCGCGCACGCTCTCGGCGGTGTCGACGGCTAAGCTCACGCGAGACTTCTCGAGCGCTTTCACCCTGATCAACACCGTGGTCTACGTGGTCATCGTCCTTGCGGCGGCGCTGAGCTTCACCGTCGTGTTCACGCTGTCGAACACCAACATCTCCGAGCGCGAGCGTGAGCTCGCCACGATCAAGGTCTTGGGCTTCAGGCCGCACGAGGTTCACACCTACATCAACAAAGAAACCCTGCTCCTCACGGGGCTGGGCGTGGTCTTCGGCCTGCCCGGCGGCTATCTGCTTACGCGCGGCCTCACGTGGATCTTGCGCATGCCGTCGCTGTACTTCGATACCACAGTGGCGTGGTCGTCCTATGCGATTTCCGCCGCGCTCGCCTTCGTCTTCACGATCGCGGTGAGCCTGCTGACCAACCGCTCGCTCGACCGCGTCGACATGGTCGGGGCCCTGAAGTCGGCGGAGTAGTGGAGGGTTGGTGCTTCTTGGCCGCGCCTGCTACAATGGTCAATCAGTGCTGCGACTGACGGATAATCGCGGGTAACCGCGGGGGAGCAGCGCGAACATATTCAGTGCCGACCGTCTGGGCAAGCCGTTCTCTGTACCAGAGGTTGGCTTGCCTTATTTGTATGGCGGCCAACCGACGGGGGCGGCTCATCACCGAAAGGATGCGCCGATGCAAGACCTGACCGAGCTCCTCCGATCCAACCCGTACCCCGGCCGTGGCATCGTGGTGGGCAAGGACGTTGTCTATTACTGGATCATGGGCCGCAGCTCCAACTCCCGCAACCGCGTCTTCGTGTCGACTGAGGACGGCATCCGCACCGAGGCGCACGACCCCGCGCTGCTCGAGGACCCGAGCCTGATCATCTATCACCCTGTCCGCACCATGGGCGGCAAGCTCGTCGTCACCAACGGCGACCAAACCGACACCATCGTCAACGCCGGCAGCTTCCGCGACGGCTGTATGGCGCGCGAGTTCGAGCCCGACGCGCCCAACTTCACCCCGCGCATCAGCGCCGTGATCAACGAGGACGGCACCTTCGAGATCTCCATCCTCAAGCACCAGGACAACGGCCGCTGCCAGCGCAACTTCTTTGCCTACGAGGGCGCTGACGAGGGCGTGGGCTACTTCATCTCGACCTATCAGGGCGACGGCAACCCGCTGCCGACCTTTGCCGGCGAGCCGATCGAGGTCGCGCTTCCCGCCGACCCGGCCGACGTCTGGGGTGCCCTCAATGCCGACAACAAGGTCTCGATGTACGTGAAGGCCGGCTCCGACGTCCGCATCTTCAACAAGCACCTCGGCGACTAAGGGCAGAGCGGGAATCGCTCACCTGACTTTCAACTGCATCTAAGGAGAAAAAATGCCTTCCGAACTCGAGCTCAAGTACGGCTGCAACCCCAACCAGAAGCCCTCGCGCATCTTTATGAAGGACGGCTCCGAGCTGCCCGTCAAGGTCCTCGCCGGCCGTCCGGGCTACATCAACTTCCTCGACGCGCTCAACTCCTGGCAGCTCGTGCGCGAGCTCAAGGAGGCCACGGGCCTTCCCGCCGCGGCGTCCTTCAAGCACGTGAGCCCCGCCGGCGCTGCCGTGGGCCTGCCGCTCTCCGACGTCGACAAGCAGATTTATTTCGTTGACGACGAGGGCGAGCTCTCGCCGATCGCCTGCGCCTACATCCGTGCCCGCGGCGCCGACCGCATGAGCTCCTACGGCGACTGGGCGGCGCTGTCCGACGTCTGCGACGAGCGCACCGCCCTCTACATCAAGCATGAGGTCTCCGACGGCATCATCGCCCCCGGCTACACCCCCGAGGCTCTCGCCATTCTTTCCGCGAAGAAGGGCGGCAAGTACAACGTCGTCCAGATCGATCCCGATTACGTATGCCCCGCCATCGAGACCAAGGACGTCTTTGGCATCACCTTTGAGCAGGGCCACAACTTCTTCCGCATCGACGAGGAGCTGCTCAGCGACGTCGTGACCGAGAACAAGGATATCCCCGAGGCCGCGAAGCGCGACATGATCGTGAGCCTGATCACCCTCAAGTACACCCAGTCCAACTCGGTCTGCTACGTCAAGGACGGCCAGGCCATCGGCGTCGGCGCCGGCCAGCAGAGCCGCGTCCACTGCACGCGTCTCGCGGGCAACAAGGCCGATACTTGGTTCTTGCGTCAGCACCCGAAGGTGCTCGGCCTCAAGTTCGTCGACGGCATTCGCCGCGCCAACCGCGACAACGCCATCGACGTCTACATCTCCGACGAGCACGACGACGTGCTGGCCGAGGGCGAGTGGCAGAAGTGGTTCGCGGAGAAGCCCGGGGTCCTCACCCGCGAGGAGAAGGCCGCCTGGATCGCCACTCAGACCGGCGTGACCCTCGGCTCCGACGCGTTCTTCCCCTTCGGCGACAACGTCGAGCGCGCCCACAAGTCCGGCGTCTCCTACATCGCCGAGCCCGGCGGCTCCATCCGCGACGACAACGTGATCGAGACCGCGGACAAGTACGGCATCGCCATGGCCTTCACCCACATGCGCCTGTTCCACCACTAAAGCTGGGACAAAAGGGACGGGGATTTTGGGACAAAAGGGACAGGGGTTTTTGTCCCAAAAAATGGAGCGGCTCCACAATTTGGGACAAAATCCCCCGTCCCTTTTGTCCCAGACCCGGCTAGAGGGCGAGGAGGCCGAGGTGCTCGAGGAGGACCTTCAGGCCGATGAGGATGAGCACGACGCCGCCGGTGATGGTGGCGGGCTTCTCGTAGCGAGCGCCGAAGTAGTTGCCCACGAACACGCCGCCGACGCTGAACGCAAAGGTAACGATGCCGATGAGCAGAACGGACGGCACGATGTCGACCGAGAGCGCCGCAAACGAGATGCCTACGGCAAGCGCGTCGATGGACGTGGCGATGGCCAGGATGAAGAACTCGCCTAGGTCGATGCGATCGGCGGGCCTGCCGTCGTCCTTGCCTTCCTCGTCGTGGAACGCCTCCCAGAGCATCTTGCCGCCGATGACGGCGAGCAGGCCGAACGCGATCCAATGGTCGACCGGCGCGATGAGCCAGAGGAACTGGCTCCCAAGCGCCCACCCGATGAGCGGCATCAGGCCCTGGAACCCGCCAAAGAACAACGCAAGCACCACGGCGACCTTCAAGTTGACCTTCTTCATGCCGAGACCCTTGCAGATGGACACGGCAAACGCGTCTATCGAGAGCCCGACCGCGATGAGCAGCAGCTCGACTATGCCCATGATTCTCCTCTCGCGCGGCGATTCCCCAATCGCCGTCGTTTCCGTTCCTGAGCCTATAGCTCTCTAAAATCTACGCGAAGTCGGTATCCTATCTTGAAATGTGCGAGTAGGGCTCGGTATTTCAAGATAGGACACCGACTCCGCGTAGTTCTTTCGCTGGTTGGGTAGTTCGCTCGCGCGAGAACCTTGCCAGGGCCATCGTCGCGCGTGTTTCGAGCGAGAAAACCGCTCGTTTATGCCGTTGCACTTTAGCGTGCTAAAGCGTATAGTCTCCAAACGTCAGCACTTTAGCGTAGTAAAGCGCTCGCGGCCCGGCCATCGCCCTCGCGAGCTCCCAGGGAAGGGATCTACCATGAAGATGAACCTCAGCCGTCGCGAGTTCCTCGCGGCCTTCGGTACCGTCGCCGCCTCCGCCGTCCTCGCCGGCTGCGGCAGCTCTGCCGCCAGCGCCGACTCCGGCTCCAAGGACTCCGGCGCCGCAGCCGCCTCCGACAACAAGTCCGCCACCGCGACCAAGAAACTCATCGTCGGCTTCGACTCCGCCTACCCGCCCTACGGCTACGTCGGCGACGACGGCTCCTACACCGGCTTCGACCTTGAGCTCGCCCAGGAGACCGCTAAGCGTAACGACTGGGAGGTCCAGCTCGAGCCCATCGACTGGGATGCCAAGGACACCCTCATGGATTCCGGCGCCATCAACTGCATCTGGAACGGCTTTACCATCGAGGGCCGCGAGAACGACTACTCCTTCTCGGGCAACTACATGATCAACGCCCAGGTCATCGTGGTAAAGAAGGACTCCGGCATCACCGACTTCGCGGGCCTCGCGGGCAAGGCCATCATCACCCAGACCGACTCCGCCGCCTATGAGGTCCTCGCCGGCGAGGACGCCGACAAGGCAGACGTCGCCGCGACCTTCGCCTCCCTCGAGACTATCGGCGACTACAACACCGCCTTCATGCAGCTCGAGTCCGGCGCCGTCGACGCTGTGGCCTGCGACCTCTCCATTGCCGCCTATCAGCTGGCTGCCAAGCCCGACGCCTACGCCCAGCTCGACGAGAAGCTCTCGGAGGAGCACTACGCCGTCGGCTTCAAGAAGGGCGACGACGCCACTGCCTCCACCGTGACCGAGACCCTCAAGGCCATGGACGCCGACGGCTTCGTCAAGGACCTTTGCGACAAGTACGCCGACCAGGGCATCTCCTACGAGAACTGGTGCCTGGCCTAAGCTATCCGCCCATGTTCGCATCGGCACCGCTGCCTTACGGGGCAACGGTGCCTTTGCGGTTTGTATTCGAAAGGGGAGGGTTTTGGACCTTCTGACCATGACAGGCATGCTGGGGCAGGGCTTCCTCGTGAGCCTCCAGATCTTTGTCTTCACACTCGTGGGCTCGCTGCCGCTCGGTATGCTCGTAGCCTTCGCGCGCATGAGCAAGTTCCGCCCGCTCGCCCTTCTTGCCCGGGCCTACATCTCGATCATGCGCGGCACCCCGCTGATGCTGCAGATGTTCGCGATCTACTTCATGCCGTACTACGTCTTTGGCATCAGCCTGACCACGGACAGCAAGTGGTACGCGACCATCTTTGCCTTCATCATCAACTATGCCGCCTACTTCGCCGAGATTTATCGCTCCGGCATCCAGTCCATCCCGCGCGGCCAGTACGAGGCCGCCGAGATCCTTGGCTATTCCCCGGCCCAGACCTTCGTGCGCATCGTGTTGCCGCAAGTCGTCAAGCGTATCCTGCCTGCCGTGACGAACGAGGTCATCACGCTGGTCAAGGACACGTCGCTTGCCTTCTCGATCGGTGTCATCGAGATGTTCACCGTGGCCAAGCAGCTCGTTGCCGCGCAGGTGAGCATGGCGCCGTTCGTGATCGCCGCCGCGTTCTACTGGGTTGCCAACTTCGTGATCGACCTGGCCGCCGGGCGCATCGAGCGCCGTCTCGACTACTACCACGACTAGCGGGCGCAAGATTCGTCTAGCAACCCGCTTTTGGAGGATTGAATGGCTGATTCAAGCAACAACGCCCCCGTGGTCGCGGTCGACCACGCCCAAAAGAGTTTCGGCGACGTGCAGGTGCTGCGCGACATCTCGCTGGCGGTCAACCCCGGCGAGGTCGTCGCCATCATCGGCCCCTCGGGCGGCGGCAAGTCGACCCTGCTGCGCTGCATGACGCTGCTCGAGCGCATGGACTCGGGCGACCTCAGCTACGGCGACCTCGCCATCTGCCGCGACGGCTCCTACGGCGACAAGAAAACCCTTGCCGAGGCCCGCCAGCGCTTCGGCCTCGTGTTCCAGAACTACAACCTCTTCCCACACTTCTCGGTGCTGCGCAACGTCATGGACGCGCCGATCTGCGTCCAGAAGCGCGACCGCGCCGAGGTGGAGGAGCAGGCTCGCGGCCTTATCGCAAAGATGGGCCTCACCGGGAACGAGGACAAGGTCCCCTGCCAGCTCTCCGGCGGCCAGCAGCAGCGCGCCAGCATCGCCCGCGCGCTGGCTATGAACCCGCAGGTCGTTTTCTTCGACGAGCCGACCTCCGCGCTCGACCCCGAGCTCACGGCCGAGGTCCTCAAGGTGATCAAGGGGCTCGCCGCCGAGAACATGACGATGGTCATCGTCACGCACGAGATGAGCTTCGCCCGCGAGGTCGCCGATCGCATCGTCTTTATGGACGGCGGCGTGATCGTCGAGCAGGGCCCGGCCCGCGAGCTCATCGACAACCCGAAAGAGGAGCGCACCCGCGCTTTCCTCGCCCAGCGCGGGGCCTAATCGCGGCTCCTAAATTAACCCGAAGTGCTCGAGGGCGGTGGCGACGCCGTCCTCGGTCACAGCGTCGGTCACGTAGTCGGCGTGCGCCTTCACGTTTTCTCGTGCGTTACCCATGACGACGGCGACGTCGGCCTCCGCAAGGATCGCGAGGTCGTTCTCCGAGTCGCCGAAGGCAAAGACCCGCGACGGCGCAAAGGGCAGCGCGTCGATGAAGGCGCGCCCGCCGATGCCCTTGCTTGTGCCCAGGATTGCGAGCTCATGGTAGCCGTCGCCGACGTTCATGTAGTGGTAGCGGCTCATGAGGAACTCGCTTGACCTGCACGCCTCCAGGCTCGAGTCGGAAAAGTCGATCTTTCCGAACTCCATGCGCCCGCCCGCGGCTTCGTAGTCCTCGATCATCTGGATGCCGGGAAGTGCCTCGCGCAGCTCGGAGCACGCGGCGTCACCGGCGACGATCACGTTGCCGTAGGTGCCCTCGACGAGTGCCTCCATGCCCACGCGGCGCATCTCGGCGACGGTCTGGGCAAAGAAGCCCGGCTCGATCGCGCGGTCGTAGACAACCTCGTCGCCATAGAGTACGTGTGTGCCGTCAAGCGTGACCGCCCCGGCAAAGAGGCCTGTGGCCAGCAAATTCTGGATGCCAAGGACGCTGCGCCCGGTGCATACGGCGGCGACGTTTCCCGCCTCGACGAAGCGTCGGATGGCGTCGGCCACGCGCGGGGTCGGCACATCGGTTGGGCCCGTGACGGGGTCGCGATACGTAAGGGTTCCGTCGACGTCGAAGAACGCGACCACGGGGTTGGGCATCGGTTTCCTCCGGTTGGATAGGGGGCTGGTTCCCGGCAAGCGCGCTTACAGGCAAGCCTCGGCGATGCGGCTCTTGAGCTCGTCGATTCCCTGGCCGGTCTCGGAGCTGGTGATGATCATCTGGTCGCGCGGGACCTCGAGCTGCTTGGAAAGAAGCGCCGCCTGGGCGTTCTGCTTGTTGCGGCCGAGCTTGTCGCCCTTAGTCAGCACCACCAGGTAGGGGAGGCCGGCATCCTGCAAGAAGGCGATCATCTGGCGGTCGAGTTTCTGTGCCTCGTGGCGGATGTCCACGAGCGAGAGCACGAGGTTGAAGCTGCGCTCGAGCTCGAAGTAGCCGCCGATGAGGTTGCTCCAGCGGTCCTTCTCGGCCTTGGACACGCGCGCGAAGCCGTAACCAGGCAGGTCGACAAAGGTGATGCCGTCCACGTCAAAGAAATTGACGTTGCAGGTCTTGCCGGGCGTGGACGAGACCTTGACGAGGTTCTTGCGCCCAAAAAGCTTGTTGAGCAGCGAGGACTTGCCCACGTTCGAACGGCCGGCGACGCTGACCTCGGGCTGCGTGGGCTCGGGGATCGACTCGACCGTGCCGTAGGAGGCCTCGAAGCGGGCGAGCTGATAGTTGATGGCGGCCATGGGCGGGTCCTTTCTGCGGGGTTAACCTGACTAGTTTACCAGCTCAGGGTCTGCCGCGCGCCGCGGTGCCGCGCTATGCGGCCGAGGCCGCCGGGATGGGAAGAAGGGCGTCCAGGTGAAACACGTCCTCTTGGGTCCGGCACGTAAGAGACCCGCCCAGGCTCTCGGCTATCATGCGCATGCTGCGGACGCCGAAGCCGTGGTTGGCCTCGTCGGGTTTCCTCGTGTTCGGCAGGCCCTCGCCGCCGAAGGAGATATTTCCGTCGAAGTAGTTCTCTACGTGGATGGAGACCATGTCGCCCGTGCGGCGCACCACAAGGCCGATGCTGCGGCGCTCGGGATCGGCCATGCGCTCGACCGCCTCGATGGCGTTGTCCAGCGCGTTGCCGAAGAAAGAGTAGAGGTCGGTGGGCTCAACGAAGTCGAGCGCGGCGCCGTCGGCGATGCAAGAGAGCGTGATGCCGTGCTTCTCGCAGTAGAGGCTTTTCTCGGTGAGGATGGTGTCGAGCGCGTCGTTGCCGCTCTTTACCACCGAGTCGTAGACGTCCACCTCGCGGCTGATCTCGTCCAGGACGCGGCTGCTCACCGTGGCATCGCCCGACGCGAGCGCGCGGATCTGGTGCTTGAGGTCGTGGCACTTGATGTTGATGGCCTCGATGTTCTCGCGGCTCATCTGGTACTGGCGTGCCTCGGTCGCGCGCAGGCGCTCGATTGCCGCCATGTTCATCTGGAGGCGGCGGTTGTAGACGATCTCGAACACCGAGTACATGATGTAGACGCAAAGCAGTAGGTAGATGGCATTAAGCATCGTCGTATCGTACTCGGGCACGCCCAGGTCGGGCACGATGATGTCCTTGACCACGAGGTCGAGCATCATGTTTATCACGATGACGAGCGCGGCGACCACGACCACGACGGGGTCGTCGATGAGCAAAAGCCCGTTCTTCTCGATGCGCTTGATAAAGAGCGGGTAGACGGCCGCGAACACGAGCAGCGAGAAGACCCAGTAGCGGATGGACCCCTGGATCAGCGGGGTGGGGTAGGTCGATAAGGGCCAGGCGACCCCGATGGTGCGCTCGACGGCTGACGAGAGGTTTTCCAGCGAGTATGCCATGGAGCAGCAGAAGACTGAGGTCCACAAGGGACACTCGTACACCGCCCGCTGCGCCATGACGGCCAAGGCGAGCTCCGCGACGAAGGTGGCGATGCCAATGAGCAGCGAGGCGTTGTCGGTCAGCGTGGGAAACACCGAGAAGCCCAGGGCCATGCTCGCCGCCGCGACCCCTGCGGCCGACGCGAGGACGATTCCGGCGCGCAGCCGAGCGTTGGGCTTCTGTGGCAACGTTCGCGAGAAGAGCCAGACCGCCAGCGCGAGCTTTGCGATGGAAAACGTCGAGATCGTCGTGCCGTCAAAATACATCAGATGCTCCCTCCGAGGAAGCCGGTAATGGTAGCCACCGCCTCGCGCTTGCGTGAGCGGCTGAAATAGAGCACCTCGCCCCCGTGCATGACGAGCTCGTTGCCGCGGATGGCGCGGACGCGGTTCATGTTTACCAAGCAGCAGTTGGAAATGCGCACAAAAGGCCCGCCCTCGACCTTCTGCTCGAAGGCGACGAGGCTGCCGTAGACCACGAGGGGGTCCTTCTCGCCGACGAGATGGTAGGAGAGGTCGTGCTTGGAGATCTCGACGTACTCGATGTCGGGCAAGGCGACCACGCGCATGCCGTCGCGCGTGCCGATGGCCATGCTCCGGTCCCCGTTGCGGCGGATCCGGCGAACGGCCTTGTCCATGCGCATGCGGAAGTTGAAGTAGGTCACGGGCTTGACGATGAAGTCGAGCGCGTCGACCTCATAGCCCTTGACCGCATACTGCGACAGGTTGGTCACAAAGATGATGGGCGTCTCGGAGTCGTAGGTGCGCATGAGGTGCGCCGCCTCCATGCCGTTGATGCCCGGCATCTGGATATCCATGAAGATCAAGTCGAACTTCTGGTGCGTGACCTCGAAGTCCATGGCGCCGCTAAAGCGCGTGATCGTCAGCTCGAGGTTCTTCTCGTTGGCGTATCGGTTGATAAAGGTGGCGAGCGTCTCGGCGGCTTCAAACTCGTCCTCAACGATAGCGATGTGCGGCATAGGCTCCCTTTCCCTTGTGCTTGCGGCCCATTCTAGCAACCTTGCCGGCGCGATAACGTTTTTAACCGCCTGCGAAGAATAGAGGCCAAACAAGGCGCTCGGATGCAGGACGTGCGGCGAAATCGACTGACTGTGAGGAGCTTCGCTCCGTCCTTCGCCTCGCCGCCTTAATAAAAGAGAAAAGCGGAATCCTGAACCGCTAAGAGAACCAAGGGAGAAAACCATGAGAGACATCACTCGCAGGGGTTTCGTGGCAGGCAGCGCCATCGCGGCGGGCCTCGTCGGGCTCGCCGGCTGCAGCGCCGACGACTCTTCGGACCCGCTGGACGCCCCCGCGGCCGACACCTACCCGATCGACTCCGACAAGGAGGGCACCGCCGCCAAGTGGACCTCCGAGACCACCCGCGACGGCTGGGTCAAGGTCACCAACGAGGGCGGCGCCGAGCTCGGCGTCATGGACGAGGCCAAGATCATCCAGGTCGACGGCTTCGCCTTCCGCGACGCGAACGGCAACGGCAAGCTCGACCTCTACGAGGACTGGCGCCAGTCGGCCGGCTCCCGCGCGGCGGCACTGGCAGACGAGCTCTCCGCCGAGGAGATCATCCCGCTCATGTGGCACAACGGCTTCACGAGCACCACGGCCCCGCTCGATGAGGATTCCATCGCCTCGCTTGAGGAGGGTATGCGCGCCGGCGTCTCCCGCGCTAGCGCGGACGCCGACAGCTACGCCACCGCCATCTCGTGGATCAACGCGGTCCAGGAGTGGTGCGAGAAGAATGACGCCCACGGCATCCCGTACATGAACTCCACCGACCCCTACCAGCTCTACGACATCCCGGACAACCACTGCCTGGTTGCCTCCTTCGACCCTGAGCTCTGGAAGAAGTCCGGCCGCTACACCGGCCGCGCCTGGCGCGCCGGCGGCGTCCGCGTCAACCTCGGGCCTCAAGTTGACATCGGCTCCAACATCATCTGGACCCGCCTCGGCGGCTCGATCTGCGAGGACCCTGCCACCAACCGCGACTTCGCCAAGTACTTCGGCGGCGGAATGCAGTCCACGTGGGGCGATGACGGCTGCACCGACGACAAGGGCTGGGGCAAGGATTCCGTCGCCGTCATGTTCAAGCACTATGTGGGCTCCGGCGCCGTTGAGGGCGGCCGCAACGACCACAACGACGCGGGCAAGTACGACGTCTTCCCCGGCGACAACTTCAACGCGCACCTCGTCCCGTTCCTGGACGGCGGCCTGCACCTCGAGTCCTCCACCGGCCAGATGGCGGCCGTCATGCCCAACTACGGCATCGCCTACAGCGAGGACGAGTCCCTCGGCCCCATCTGGGGCGGCGCCTACAACAAGCGCAACCTCGGCATCCTGCGCAACGCCGGCTGGGACGGCATGATCACCACCGACTGGCAGATCTTGCGCGCCACCGACTTCGGCGACCGCGCTCACGGCGTCAAGGACTTGACCGAGGCCGAGCGCTTCGACAAGCTGCTCGAGGCCACCGTCGACCAGGTCGGCGGCGACTGGGCCCCCGAGATCGGCCTCGAGGGCTATGAGCTCTACAAGGAGGAGCACGGCGAGGACGAGGCGCTCGCCCGCGTCCGCGACTCCGCGCGCCGCATCTTCACGGTCATGAACCAGGTCCAGCTCTTCGACAACCCCTACTCCGAGCGCGAGTACGCCAAGGAGGTCCTGGGAGACGAGGGCGCCAAGGAGTTCGGCCAGGAGTGCTCCAACAAGTCCATCGTCATGCTCAAGAACGCCGGCAACGTCATCTCCAAGGATGGCATCGCCGGCAAGCCCAAGTGCTACATCCCGCAGAAGTTCGTCTCGGGCGGCATGTGGGGCGGCGGCGCCCCGGCTCACTTCGAGCTCGCCATCGACGAGGATATCGCCAACGAGCTGTTCGACGTCGTGACCGATACCGTGGGCGAGCCGACCGGCGTTGCCAAGGCCATGGGGCCGATGGCCTCCTCCGAGCCCTCGGGTGACCCCGTCTACCAGGCCTCCGACGTCGTCCGCGCAACCGCCGAGCATATCGCCGACTGCGAGTACGCCGTGGTCCTCATCGCCTCGCCGGACACCGGCGCGGGCGAGCCCAGCAGCGGGGGCTTCGGCGTGGCTTCCGCCGACACCCCCGACGGCGAAAAGTACCTGCCGATCTCGCTGCAGTACCGCCCCTATACCGCCGACACCGCCCGCGACCCGTCGCTCGCCGGCGACATCGTGGACGGCCAGAAGGAGAACCGCAGCTACAAGGGCAAGTTCGTCACGGCCAGCAACGAGAGCGACCTCGACCTCGTGCTCGACACCCGCGCCGCGCTGCCCGAGGGCGCCAAGATGATCCTCATCGTCGAGGCCACCAACAACGCCCAGTGCTTCCACGAGATCGAGCCCTCCGCCGACGTCATCCTCTGGTCCTGGGCGAGCTCCGGCCGCGCCTTCGGCCCCGCCTACGGCCGCATCCTCAAGGGCGAGGTCGAGCCCTCCGCCCTGCTCCCGTGCCAGATGCCCAAGGACATGGAGGCCGTCGAGGCCTCTCTCGAGGACGTCCCGCGCGACGTCGAGTGCTACGTGGACTCCGAGGGCAACACCTACGAGTTCGGCTACGGCCTGAACTGGTCCGGCGTGATCGACGACGAGCGCACCAAGCAGTACAAGCAGCCGCCTCTCGCCCAGCCCGAGACCGAGGTCAAGCCTGGCGAGTGGAAGTAACTCCCAGTGCCCGATGCGAGGCCATGTTGGCTTCCCTTTGCGCCGTCCCGCGTTTCGCGGGGCGGCGTTTCTTTATGCCGTCCGACCTCGGGACGCGGCGAACCGTGCGGCGAATCGAACAGTCTGTGCGGTTGTTCCCTAGACGTTTCCGCGAGGCCGTTAAATGGCCCTTGGCACCATCCGAGCCAAGTCACGCAAAAGGGAGAAGACATGGCAAACGTAACGCGCAGGAGTTTTGTTGCTGGCGGCGCCGTCGCGGCGGGCCTCATCGGCCTTTCGGGCTGCAGCACCGGTTCCCAGGGGTCCGACCCGCTGGCCGCGCCCGCGTCCGACAAGTACCCGATCGACCCCGACGGCGACGGCGTCGAGGCCAAGTGGTCCTCCGAGACCAGCCGTAAGGACAAGTGGACCCGCGTCACCAACTCCGACGGCGGCGCCGAGCTCGGCGTCATGGACACCGCCAAGATCATCCAGGTCAACGGCTACGCCTTCCGCGACATGAACGGCAACGGCAAGCTCGACCTGTGGGAGGACTGGCGCCAGCCGGCCGAGGACCGCGCCCGCGCCCTGGCCGAGACGCTCTCTGCCGACGAGATCTTGCCGCTCATGTGGCACAACGGCTGCAACTCTACCACCGCGCCCCTTAGCGACGACGACGCCGCGAGCCTGAAGGCCGGCATGCGCGCCGGCGTCTCGCGCGCCCAGGCCGCGCCCGACAATTACGTCGAGGCCATCAACTGGATCAACGCCGTCCAGGAGGAGTGCGAGAAGAGCGCCCTCGGCATCCCGTACCTGAACTCCACCGATCAGTACCAGAACTACGACATCCCCGACAACGACGGCCTCGTCGCGTCGATGGACATGGACCTCATTCGCCGCGCCGCCAAGGTCCAGGCGAAGACCTGGCGCGCCACGGGCGTCCGCTGCCTGCTCGGGCCCCAGATCGATATCTCGACCAACCCCACGTACTGCCGCTACAGCGGCTCCGCCTCCGAGGACCCGGCGCTCAACCGCGACTTCGCCCGCGCCTTCATCACCGGCCTTCAGTCCACGTTCGGCGACGACGCCTGCACCGACGACCAGGGCTGGGGCAAGGACTCCATTCTGGGCATGGCCAAGCACTACTGCGGCGCCGGCGCCGTCGAGGGCGGCCGCAACGACCACTCCGACGGGGGCAAGTACGACGTCTTCCCCGGCAACAACTTCAAGGCGCACCTCATCCCGTTTTTGGACGGCGCCCTCAACCTCGGTTCCGCGACCGGCGCGTGCGCCTCGATCATGCCCAACTACGGCATCGCCTACGACGAGAACCAGAAGTACGGCGAAAACGTCGGCGGCGGGTTCTCCGAGATGCGCACGAGCTACCTGCGCGATGCCGGCTGGGACGGCATGGTGACCACCGACTGGCAGATCACGATGGACTCCGAGCCCGACTCCATGATGAAGAACCGCGTCTGGGGCGTAGAAGACCTCACTCCCGCAGAGCGCGAGCTCAAGGGCATCAAGGCCGGCGACGATCAGTTCGGCGGCGAGTTCTCGGTCGAGACCATCACCGAGGCGTACAAGAAGCTTGAGGACGAGGTCGGCGCCGACGAGGCCCTTGCCCGCGTCCGCGACTCCGCGCGTCGCATCTTCACCTGCATGAACTACGTCGACCTCTTCGATCAGCCTTATGCGGACCGCGAGGAGGCCCGCGCCCTCTTCGAGTCCGAGGCGAACACCGCCCTGGGCGTCGAGGCCGGCGAGAAATCGCTGATCATGCTTAAGAACAAGGGCAACGTCATCTCTAAGGAGGGTCTCGGCGACAAGCCCAAGTGCTACATCCCGCAGACCCTCGTGGGCGGCGGTATGTTCTCGACCACTCCCGCCAAGTTCCGGCTCGCCTTGGACGAGGAGCTTGCGAACGAGTACTTCGACGTCGTCACCGACGCGGTGGGCGAGCCCACCGGCAAGCCGGGCGGCGCCTTCCCGGGCATGCCCGCCATGGACAACGCCTCCAGCGATCCCGTCTACCAGGCCTCCGATGCCGTGATGCCCTCCGACGAGGAGCTCGCGCAGTGCAAGTACGCGATTCTTGTCGTCGACTGCCCCACGGGCGAGTCTTCCCTGACCCAGAACGAGGACGGCTCGGTGACCTGCACCCCGGCCTCCCTGCAGTACCGCCCCTACACCGCCGATGGCGACAACGTACGCCGCGAGTCCATCGCCGGCAACGTCATCGGGTCCAAGACCGGAACCGTCTGGGACAGCCAGTCCGGCGGCTCCAAGGAGAACCGCAGCCACTATGGCCAGACCACCATCTGCGGTAACGAGAGCGACCTCGACCGCGTTATCGAGGTCAAGGGCAAGCTGGCCGACGACGCCAAGCTGATCCTCGTGATCGAGGCGACCCATCCCATGTGCTTCCACGAGATCGAGCCCTACGCCGACGTTATCTTGGTCCACTTCGAGATGTCCCAGGGCGTCAACGGCGCCGCGCTGGCAAACATCATCACCGGCCAGACCGAGCCGTCTGCGCTTCTTCCCTGCCAGATGCCCAAGGACATGTCCGAGGTCGAGGGTCAGGACGAGGATGTCCCGCGCGACATGGTTCCCTACACCGACTCTGAGGGCAACGTGTATGACTTCGCGTTCGGCTTGAACTGGGGCGGAAAGATTCGCGATGAGCGTACCGAGACCTATGGCGCCGCTGCGCTCACCGAGCCGGAGACTAAGGTTTCTGCCAGCTAGAATGCGATTTGAGCCGACCTATCGACCATCTGTGAGAAGGTCGGCGCAAGACAAAACCCTTACGTTTTAATGAAGCCACATAGGACATGCGCGGGTCTTGAAGGGGCCCGCGCATAAAGCAAAGGGAGATAAAAATGATCAAGCAGAAGGCAATTGTCCTCGCCGTTGCCGTGGCCCTCGCCCTCCCGCTCGCTGCTTGCGGCGGCTCCACGGGCAGCGGTTCCGACGCCTCCGCCGGCTCCGCCACGACCTCGAGCTCCGCAAAAGAGAAGGACGCTGCCTACTACGCCGGCACTTGGCGCGGGTCGGTGGCCACCACCGGCACGAGCGTCTACGGCACCACAGGCGGCTCCGAGCAGATGATCGACGTCATCCTCAACGAGGACGGCACCTGCGAGACCAAGCCGTGCAAGAACCACGAGGATCTCGTCACCGATACCGGCACCTGGGAGCTCGACGGCACGACCGTCAAGGTCAAGCTCTCCGGCGGCACCGAGGCGACGCTGACGATCGAGAACGACAACGCGATGTCCGGTGACCCCAAGGACTTCGGCATCGACGGCTTCGACCAGATCGACTTCGCCCTGTACTAAGCCATCCCCCCCCCGCAAAAGCCCCGCGGGACCGTTCCCTTCTCTTCCCTAAACGGTCCCGCGGGGCTCTCTACTATGCAAGCCAGCTCGTCAAAAACTGAGTGCGCGGCCTCGATCAAAGCGGGGTCCGCGCACTCAGTTTTTTGTGTCCACGGGCCCCGCGAGCAGGGCGTTCAGGTAGAAGACGCCGTCTTTCGCGCCGACGTGCAGGGTTCCGCCGTAGCGGGCGCAGGTGGCCTGCATCGACTTGACGCCGAAGCCGTGGCTGGACTTGTCCTTCTTGGTCGTCGCGGGCACGCCGTCTTGGAACCGCGGCATGACGTCGTAGAAGTTCTCGATGCTCACGGCCACCATTTTGCCTCGGCGGGCGACGTTCAGGGTGATGTTGCGGCGCTCCGGGTCTTTCACCTTGCGCACCGCCTCGATCGCGTTGTCGAGCGCGTTGCCAAAGAACGAGTAGGTGTCCGACGGGCTCATGAAGCCGAGCGCGGCGCCGTCCGCTATGCACGAGAGTACGATGTCCTTGTTCGAGCAGGCGAGGCTCTTCTCGGTAAGGATGGTGTCGAGCGCCTCGTTGCCCGTCTCGACCACGGAATCGTAGACGTTGACCTCGCGCGCGATGCTTGCCAGGGCATCCCTGTCGATGGCCTCGCCGGCGTCGGCGAAGTGGCGGATCTGGTGGCGGATGTCGTGGCACTTGATGTTGATTGCCTCGATGTTCTCGCGACTTAGGCGATACTGGCGCTCGCGCTCGGCGAGCACGCGCTCGGTCTCGGCCTTTTCGTCGATCATGCGGCGCGCGTAGAGGATTTCGTACTCGGCGAAGAGCACGAACGCGCAGATGAGCGAGTGCACGAGGCGGATTAGCACGAGGCTTGAGAAGCGGATGCCGTCCCAGACGAGGGTCTTGATCAAGATGTCAAAGCCGATGATCACAAACACGACCACAATGAACATCGCGAGCATGGACTTGTCCTCGGCCAAAGCAAGCCCTCGGCGGTCTATTTGGCGAATAAAAACCAGGTAGCCGAAGGCGTAGACCACAAGGGGGATGCCGAAGCCCAGGATATTGTTCCACGGCTCTGCCAGCAGTCCGCTTGCGCGGTGCGAGACGAGAATCGAAATGAGAACCTCGAGGCCGCTCGCGAGGTTTTGCAGCGTGTAACCCGCCGTCGCGCAGAACAGCGTCTGCCAAAGGCTCGCGTCGAAGACCCATAGGAGCAAAAGCGCGTACACGCCCAGAAGCAGACTGAATACCAGGAAACTCTGCACGGCATCAAGACCCGTGATGTAGCCCGCGGCCACCGGGTAAATGGTGACCGTCGAGAGCGCGGCGATCGCGATGACCTCGCGCACGAGCGAGTCTTCACGGTGGGGGAGCCTGTGGCCCAAAAGGAAAATCGGTATCGTGAGCGTGACGAGGATCTGGATGACCCAGCGAGCGGAAAGAAGGTCCGCCCCGATGGTGCCGATGCTCATCGGCGCCCGCCCAGATAGTCGGTGACTTTGTCCACAACCTCGCGTTTGTGGGTGCGGCTGATGCGCAGCACGTCGCCGTTGGACATCACGAGCTCGCCTGAGCGCACCATGCTGATCTGGTCCATGTTTATGAGGCAGCTCTTTGAGGCCCTGACCACGGGCGCGTCGGCGAGCTCCTCCTCGATCTGCACGAGCGAGCCGCGGGTGTCGAGGGGCTCCTCGCCCTCGATGTGATAGGTCAGTTTGTGCTTCATGACCTCGATGTAGACGATGCTGCGCAGCGGCACCACGCGCATGCCGTCCTCGGTCGGGACGGCGAGCGTTCTGCCGGCGTTCTGCCCGACGGTGCGCAGCGCGCGGTCGAGCGCGAGGGTGAGGTTGCCGTAGGTCGCCGGCTTGACGATAAACCCGGTGGCGCCGACCTCGTAGCCTTTGACGGCGTACTTGGCGAGGTTCGTGACAAAGATGATGGGAATCTGGTCGTCGTAGGTGCGCAGGAGGCCTGCCGCCTCCATACCGTCGATGCCCGGCATCTCGATGTCGAGCAGGCACAGGTCGTAGCGGCCGCGGTCCGAGAGCATCTCCATGGCGGAATTGTGCCAGGTGATGGCGAACTCGTGACCGTGGGCCTTTCCGTAACGGTGTAAGAGGTCGGTCAGGTGCTGGGCCTCGTTGGCCTCGTCCTCGACAACGAGCGTGCGAAAGATCATGGTTCTTCTCCCCCTGTTCGCGACACAAACGGTGCTTGTAGGGCTATGAACAGGCCCTAAGGGCGCAATTCGTGTCGCATCTCCCACACAATAGGTTACCTGACGGCGTAACTGGTATGGTCGAAACCGTTCATCGGCGAAATCGACCGTTCGCGGAAACCGCTCGCGGTGAGGCGCCTCGTTTCGTGCCCAAGCCGGTGGCCTTCGTGACAAATGTTTCGGAACGGTAAGCTCGCCCGCTTAAGTTAGTTTCATGCAATACAAGGCATGTCAACCAACTGCAGGTGGCGGATGTGCCTAGGGGTTTCGGCCTCAGTCAAAAAGGGGAGCCTCCGAGCACCTCGGAGACTCAAGAGGAAGAAAGAAGAACCACTATGAAGAAGCAGGTTATTCTGGCGGGCCTCCTTGCCGCCACCCTCGCGATGCCGCTCGCCGCTTGCGGCGGCAGCTCCGCCGGCACGTCCACCTCCGGCGGCAGCTCCGCCGGCACGTCCACCTCCGGCGGCTCCAGCGCGCCCGCTGCCAGCGCTCAGAGCTCCGACTTCGACGCCAACAAGTTCTACGCCGGCCAGTGGCGCGGCTCCGTTGAGATGACCGGCCAGACTGTTTACGGTACCGCCGGCGGCTTCGAGCAGATGCTCGATGTTAACTTCGCTGATGACGGCACGTGCACCGTTGAGCCTCTCGAGGCCCACGCTGACCTTCTTAACGATAAGGGCACCTGGGAAGGCACGGCCGATGAGGTCACCCTTCATCTGGAGAAGGCGGGCGACATCACACTCACGGTGACCGGCAAGGCCAACCTCGAGGGCGACGCCCACGCATTCGACATCGCTGACTTTGACGTTATCCAGTTCGATTTCTACGGCTAAGTCTCTGCAAGCAGTTCCTTATTTAGAAGTGCTTGGCTAATCAGCTTAACAATTTATGTTCTGCAAAGAAGGGGCGGCCGCAAACCGCGACCGCCCCTAGGGAAGAGTCTTTAAATAGGACGGAGAAAACATGAGCACCAACATCTCTCGTAGGGGGTTCCTTGCAGGTTCTGCGCTGACGGCCGGCCTTGCCGCCACCCTTGCTGGCTGCAATGCCGGCGGCGCTTCTGATTCGCTCGCCGCGCCCGCTGCAGACAAGTACCCGATCGAGCCCGATAAGGATGGCGTTAAGGCCAAGTACGCCTCCGAGGAGATTCGTGACGGTTGGACTAAGTACACCAATGAGGGCGGAGCTGTTCTGGGTGTAATGGATACCGCCAAGATCATCCAGGTTGATGGCTACGCTTTCAAAGATCTTAACGGCGACGGCAAGCTTGACTTTTATGAGGACTGGCGCCAGCCCATTGATGAGCGCGCCAAGGCTCTTGCAGATATGATGAGCGCCGAGGAGATTTTCCCGCTGCTTTGGGCGGGAGCTGCCGCCGCTGGTGGAATGGGCACCGACACGGATGACCTCGGCTTGATCAAGCAGGGCTCCCGAGCTGGTGTTTCTCGCCTCATGTCTAACCCCGAGTCTTATGCAACCGACATCAAGTGGATCAACGGTGTCCAGGAGGAGTGCGAGAAGAACGGCGGCTACGGCATTCCGTATTTCAACTACTCCGATCCGTACGTCCTCTTTAACGTTCCGTCGAGCATCGGCCTTGCTGCGTGCATGGATAAGGATATTTGGCGCAAGGCCGGCATGTGGCAGGCTCGTGCTTGGCGTGCTACTGGCGTGACTTGCGACCTCGGCCCTCAGATTGACGTTTACTCCAACCCCATTGGTTGCCGTCTTTCCGGCTCGGTCTCCGAGGACCCGGCGCTTAACCGTGACTTTGCAGCTGCCTTCGGCGGCGGCATGCAGTCCACGTGGGGCGACGACGAGGCGACCGACGACAAGGGATGGGGCGATCAGTCCTGCGCCGTCATGCTCAAGCACTTTGTGGGCGAGGGCTGCGCCGAGGGCGGTCGTAACGACCACACCGATTCCGGCAAGTGGAGCGTTTTCCCGGGCTCGAACTACAACGCGCACCTGGTGCCGTTCCTCGATGGCGGTATGCACCTCGATTCCAAGACCGAGCAGGCCGCTGCGATCATGCCTTGCTACGGTATTGACTACGATCCGAACGATCCGGATGGTCTTGGCGAGCATGTTGGTTCCGCGTACTCCAAGCACAACATTTCCATCCTGCGCAACGCGGGCTGGGATGGCATGCTCTGCACCGACTGGATGATCCTCGAGCACATTGCTTGGGGCGTCAAGGATCTTTCGGTTGCTGAGCGCTATGCCAAGCTTATGAACAACACCATCTCTCAGCACGGCGGCTCCTTCCAGCCTGATGTTGCGAAGGAAGCCTATGACCTCATGGTCAAGGAGTCCGGTGAGGATCAGGCGCTTGCGACCCTAAGGGACAACGCTCGCCGTATCTTTGCTGCAATGATGAAGGTTCAGCTTTTTGAGCAGCCTTATTCCGACCGTAACGTTGCGAAGGCTGTGTTTGAAAACGAGAAGGCTGCCGCTTTCGGTGTCGATGCTTCCGATAAGTGCGTCATTATGCTTAAGAACTCCGACGGGGTTATCGCCAAGGATGGCATGGCCGATAAGCCCAAGGTTTACATTCCGCAGGTCTTCACTCCCGAGAAGAAGGGCTTCTTCGGTCCCTCGACTCCGGCCTCTGTTGACTTGTGCTGGGGCGGAGGCTTTGCCGACAACTACTTTGATGTCGTTACCGACCGCGTGGCAGATTCTGCCGAGGTAACTGAGTCCGACATCACGCGCCTTACCGCCGAGGAGCTTGCCGACGTAAAGTACGCCGTCGTAAAGGTGTCGAGCCCCACAGATGCTTACCAGGGCGTTGAGGGCGGCCAGCAGTTTAACCCCATGGGCAGCCCCGACGATCCGTACGATCCCCCGGTGTGGAAGCCCATCTCGCTGCAGTATCGTCCGTTCACCGCTGATCAGGACTACGTGCGTAAGGAGTCCCTGAACCCTGTTGACGAGCTGGGCAACAAGGAGAACCGTAGTGTCTTCGGCCAGTCTACGTATTGCACTAATGAGGCCGAGCTCGACTTCGTCCTGGATATCAAGTCCAAGCTCCCGGCCGATGCGAAGCTGATTCTCATTGTGGACATCAACCGTCCGATGGTCTTCTCTGAGATTGAGCCTTCTGCCGACGCTATCCTTGTTGGCTTCAACGGCATTATGAATGAGGCGTTTGCTCACGTCATTACTGGTCAGGTTGAGCCTTCCGGCCTTCTTCCTTACCAGATGCCTAAGGACATGAAAACCGTCTTCGAGCAGAACGAGGACGTCCCGCGCGACATGGACTGCTACGTCGATGCCGACGGCAACACCTACGACTTCTGCTACGGCCTGAACTGGTCCGGCGTCATCGATGACGAGCGCACCAAGACCTACAAGGCCGCCCCGCTCGCCAAGCCCGAGACCTGCGAGGTCAAGGCAGACGCGTAAAGGTTCTTCTTGCTCATTTCTTGGGATAGCGAAGATTCTGGCTGCCCGAAACCATGACGGAGCCGGGTGTGACCAAGCCCGCCTCCGCCTAAGCAAGACCCCTGCGGGATGTGCCGCGCAATCACCCGAACGTGCGGCACATCCCCAAAACGGCAGCCTTACCTGTTTGAATCAAGGTCGCTAGCGCAGTTCACGTAAAGCACCGCCCGTCGCCACTCCCTTCTTCCTCCAGCGGCGGCGGGCGGGCTTTCTTTTTCGTCCGAAAGGAATCATCCATGGCAAACGAGAAGCCCGAGGCCGCAAAGCCGAAGAAGCCCATCACTCGCCGTAAGTTCGTGGCCAACGCCGCGGTCTCGGCGGGCCTCGTGGGCGTGACCGCCGCGGCCAACGTGGGCACCAACATGTTCCGCTCGCTGCTCGACCACTACCTGGGCGGCCGCCCGTCCACCGTCGAGCACGTCCCCGGCTCCGAGAACTGGGACACCGAGTACTATGACGCGCAGTTCCGCGGTCGCGCCAAGGCCACCGAGGTCGCCAACGAGCTCGTCGGCCAGATCCTCGGCGAGGGCGCCGTCCTTCTGAAGAACGACAACGCCGCCCTGCCGCTGGCGTCCGGCACGGAGGTCTCGCTGCTCGGCCGCTACGCCGCCGACCCGATCTACGGCGGCGCCGGCTCCGGCACCGTCGACGCCTCGGCCTGCGTGAACCTCCACGACGGCATCGCCGCCGCCGGCCTCAACATCAACGAGACCGCGTTCGAGTTCATCAACGGCGCTTACGCCGACTACCCCAAGGCCGACATCACCATGGATAACCCGTCCACGGCCTGCTACTACATCGGCGAGATTCCTTGGGAGAAGTACTCCTCCGACGCCCAGGCCTCCATCGCCGGCACGACGGCTATCGTGGTCATCGGCCGCGGCGGCGGCGAGGGCGGCGACCTCTCGCGCGACCTTCTTGGCGACCTGAACTCCGGCGTCTCCGAGACCTTCAAGGCCAACGACGAGACCGCCAACTACGCCGAGGGCCAGCACGAGCTCGAGCTCACCGTGGAAGAGAAGTCCGTCCTCGCTGCCGCCAAGGCCGCCTGCGACAAGGTCATCGTCCTTCTTAACGCCTCCACGCCCCTCGAGGTCGGCCCGCTCATGTCCGGCGAGTACGCTGCCGACGCCATCCTGTGCATCGGCTCGCTCGGCGCGACCGGCGCCAACGGCGTGGGCAAGTTGCTCACCGGCGAGTACAACCCGTCCGGCCGCACGACCGACATCTGGCCGGCCGACTTCACCGCCGACCCGACCTTCAACAACTTCGGCGGCAAGCAGTACCTGGATGTCTCGGGCTACTACACCAAGAACTACAACTCCACCCCCTCCGATGGCACGGCGTACTTCGTCGAGTACAAAGAGGGCGTCTACATGGGCTACCGCTACTACGAGACGGCGGCCGTCGAGGCCGAGGCGGGCAACTACGCCGGCTTCGACTACGACTCCGCGGTCGTCTTCCCGTTCGGCTATGGCCTGAGCTACACGACCTTCTCGCAGACGCTCGACGCGGTCGAGGTCGCGGGCGAGGACGTCAACGTCTCCGTCACGGTGACGAACAGCGGCTCGGTCGCGGGCAAGGAGGTCGTGGAGATCTACACGAGCGCCCCCTACACCGCCGGCGGCATCGAGAAGCCCGCCGTTGTCCTTTCCGCCTTCGCGAAGACCGACATCCTCGAGCCCGGCGCCTCCGCCACGGTCAACCTCACGTTCCCGGTTCGCCAGATGGCTTCCTGGGACTCCTCCAAGGGCGGCTACGTCCTCGACGCCGGCGACTACCAGATCAGCCTGCGCAAGAACTCTCACGAGGTCATCGACACCAAGGCCGTGACCCTCGAGGCCCAGACCTACACCACCGACTCCGCCACCGGCGCGAAGCTTGAGAACCAGTTCGCCGACCTGACCGAGTACATGGAGAAGAACTGCAAGGGCCAGATGCTCTCGCGCGCCGACTTCGCCGGCACCTTCCCCCAGCCCGCCGAGGACAAGGACGCCGCCGACTGCGGCATCGAGTTCGTCGAGTACAACTGGAAGGATTACCAGGACGACTCCGCGAAGATGCCGACCACCGGCGCTGACAACGGCCTGCAGCTCATCGACATGCGCGGCCTCGACTTCGACGACCCCAAGTGGGACACCCTGCTTGATCAGGTGACCGTCGACGAGATGGTCAACATGCTCAACGACGCGGCCTACAACACCGCCGCCATCGAGTCCGTGGGCAAGCCCGAGACCGCCGAGCCCGACGGCCCGGCCGGCTTCACCTCGCTTACCGGCCCCACCGGCAACTGCGCGTACTGCTCCGAGTTCATCATGGCCCAGACCTGGAACGTCGACCTTATGCGCGAAATGGGCGAGATGGTGGGCCAGGAGGCCCTCGCGTCCGGCTACAACGGCTGGTACGCCCCCGCCTTCAACACGCACCGCAGCCCGTTCGCCGGCCGCAACTTCGAGTACTACTCCGAGGACCCGCTGCTCGGCGGAAAGATCGGTGCCGCCGTGGTGTCCGGCGCCGCGACCAACGGCTGCTACGCCATGATCAAGCACTTCGCCCTGAATGACCAGGAGTCCTACCGCATCCAGCACGTGGCCACCTGGGCCACCGAGCAGGCGGCGCGCGAGATCTACCTGCGCCAGTTCGAGATCCCCGTCAAGGAGGCGACCTGCGAGATCAAGTACATCGCCGACACCAACGGCACCGTCAAGACCAAGCAGATGAACGCCTGCACAGCCATGATGAGCTCCTTCAACTACGTCGGCACCGAGTGGTCCGGCGGCCGCAAGAGCCTCTGCACAAACGTCCTGCGCGACGAGTGGGGCTTCAAGGGCTGCGTCATCACCGACTTCAACCTCTACGGCTACATGGCCAAGAACGCTGCGCTCGCGGGCGGCACCGACCTCGAGCTCACCTACTCCGCCATGACGCCGGACTTCGAGGGCAAGAACACGGCCACCGTCGTGAGCCAGCTGCGCGAGTCGACCCACCGCGTGCTCTACACCGTCGCGAACTCCAACGCGATGCAGGGCCTCGCCCCCGGCTCCAAGGTGACCTATGGCGTGGCGCCCTGGCAGATGGGCGTTTGGGGCGGCAGCGCCGTCCTCGTGGGCCTCGCGGGCCTCTTTGGCTGGCGCGCCTACCGCGCGAACAAGCTGCTTAAGGAGCAGAAAGCCCAGAAGGCCGTCGTCTCCGAGGACGCTGAGGACGCCTCCGCGACCGAGGAGTAGCGCCTCGACCTGTGTATCTGGGGCGGCATCCCTTCGTCGCCCCGACTCTCCCTTGGGCCCCGTCGAGATTTCGGCGGGGCCCTTCTTTCTGCTGCGGCCGTATGCTTCTCTAGGGGCGCCTCCTGCCGACAAAACTGCGCACATAGTCTGGTGCAGCGAGTTCTTCTTTGTAAAGTCGCAGGTAAGTTTGGCTTTGAGGAATTAGGAAAAGACTATGTGCGCAGTTTTGGAGCACGAAGAAGAACTCTACCCGCTGCCCATCTATGAGCCGCCGGCGCTGTACGCCTTTGTGGGCCACGGCTCTGCGGTTCAGTGCGTTCGCCGCATCTCGGGGACGCCCCTGTGGAAAGAAGCGCCCCGTTGGCCTGCGCAGGCCAGGATGCTTCCCGTGTTCGGGGACTGCGTCTGCAACCAGCGGGCGTTCAAGAAGCTCGCGTCTGAGGTCGAGCTCGAACGATATGGAATCGATTCTCGTCCTGTTGACCTGCTCGTTCCCGACCGAAGGATGCGCAGCCAGGGAAAGGGAGCCAAATTCCACCCGTGGACCCACGTGACCTTCCCGCATGCGTTCGTTCGCGTCCACAAGAACCTGTTGGTGAGCAGGCCGGAGCTTGTGATTGTGCAGCTATGCGGGGCGCTATCGCCTATTGCGGGCGGGCGGCGGAGTTGATTTTGACGCTTCTCCCGTGATGACGCTTGCGAGCCTCGCCGAGGTCCTGGAGGCGCTCGGTTCGCGAGGCTACAGCCAAGCGGTTCATCGTGCGCAGAAGGTCCGCGAGCTGGCGTTCGACGGCTCCGCCTCGCCTATGGAGACGTCCTTGGCGCTGCTGCTCACGCTTCCGCTGGAATTCGGCGGGTTCGGGCTGCCGCGGCCTCAGTTGAACGTGCCGATCGACGTGTCGATTTCGGGCGGGCGGATGACGGTAACGCCTGACTTCCTATGGCGGGAGCAGCGCGTGGCGCTCGAGTACGACAGCGACGAGTTCCATGTAAACAAGGGCCGCGAGCAGGCGGGAAGGGATGCCTTGCGGGCGAACGCGCTTCTTGCCGTCGGGTACCGCGTGTTTCGGGCGACGACGCAGATGACGAGGACGCTGGAGGGCGTGGCGGTGCTTGCCGGGCAGCTCGCGGCCGCGCTTGGAGCCGGCCTGGCGGAGCCGACGGAGGTCGAAGAGCTGAGGCGCCGGCGGCTCTTTGCGGAGCTCATGCCGAAGGTTCAGCCGGCGGGATAGGCTAGTGGGAAAACTGCGCACATAGTCTGTTCTTCTTGATAGTGGAAAGAAGAACGCGCCGATAAATCGCGCCGGCTAGGTTTTAAAACAAAGTATGTGCGCAGTTTTCGGATGTGGAGCTAGGGCGAGAAGGGCGTGCCGGCTAGCCCCTCGGCAGCGCCTTTGAGGCAAAGAGGGCCTGGGCGGCGAGGGCGAGGCCCGCGGCGATCCAAAGCGTGAGGTAGCCGCCCGTGCCGATGAGGGCGCCCCCGACGACGCTGCCCACGCCGCCGCCGGCAAAGACCCCCAGGCCGATGAGGCCGGTGCAGAGTCCGGAGTGCCTGGGGTCGATGTCCATGGAGAGCGTGACGAGGGTGGGCTGCACGAGGATGTAGCCGAAGCCGAGGCATGCCGCCGCTCCGAGCGCGGCGATCCACGAGCCGGTGAGCGCCGAGGTGCAAAGAAGCGCGCAGGCCGCGATGCCCGACGTCTCGCCGACCGCGATGACGCCGCAGCTGCCGCGCGCTGTGCCGATACGGCCCGAGACGCTGCCGCCGGTAAGGCACGCCAGGCCGTAGAACATCATGAGCAGGCCAGCCTGCGTGGAGGCGAGGCCGCACTTCTCGGCGAGGAAGGTTCCCATAAATCCGTAGACGCCGAGGAAGATGATGCCGGTGGAGCAGGCGGTTATGTACACGGCTCGCCCGTGGCCAAAGAAGATGCGGGCGGCATTGGAGAAGAACTCCGCGGGGCGGAAGGGCTCGGCGGGCGCGGACGAGCTGCCTCCAGGCTTGCGGAGGCGCATGGTGCCGAGCCACGCGAGCGCGCCGAGGATGCCGAAGCACATGAACGCGGCGCGCCAGCCCACGAGGTCGCAGATGATGCCGCCGAGCCCTGCCGAGAGGCCTTGGCCGGTAAAGGTGATGCCCATGAGCAGGCCGATCGCCCCCTGCCGGTCTTGCTCGCTGACCACGCTGCCGACGATTGCCTGGCTCACGGTGATGATGCCCGCGGCGAAACAGCCGGTGATGATTCGCGCCGCGACGAGGGCCTCGAGCGTGGGCGCGATGGAGCAGATGACGGTGCTCGTGGCGAGACCGGCGACGATGATTCGCAGGAGGCGGACGCGCCCCACGGCGTCGCCGACGGCCCCGCACAGGGGTTGGAGCAGGCCGTAGGGGACGAGGTAGGCGGTGAGGATCACGGCGGCGGCGCTCGGCGCGATCGCGAGGGCCTGCGCGATGGCGGGCAACGCCGGCGAGACGAACCAGTTGTCGGCCGCCGAGACGAGGCCGCAGAAGCCGAGGGTGACGACGACGTTTCTTTGCGCGGGGGTCATGCGGGGCGCTCCGATCGCGGGAAATGCGAGCAGGTAAACAGGTGTTGCGAAACTAGACGATAGCACCAACGAGGTGGCGGCGCGTAGACTGTTGGGTTGGGCTATTCGAGGGAGGCGGCAATGGCGAGCGAGCTGATCAGGGAGTACTGCGCAGAGAACGTCGAGCGCGTACCGGAGGCAATCGCGGCGGGCGCGGGGCGCATCGAGCTGTGCGACAACCTGGCGGTGGGCGGGACGACTCCCTCGCACGGGGTCATCCACGCGGCGATCGAGGTCGCGCGGCCCGCGGGAGTTCCCGTCATGTGCATGATCCGCCCGCGCGGCGGCTCGTTCGAGTATTCGGAGGCCGAGGGACGAATCATGGTCGACGACCTGCGGCACGCGGCCGAGCTGGGCGTAGACGGCGCGGTCTTCGGCTGCCTGCGGGGCGGTGAGGTCGACCGTGAGCTCACCGGGCGGTTGGCGGGGCTTGCCAAGGAGGCGGGCCTTATGGTCACGTTCCACATGGCCTTCGACGAAATCCCGGCGGATCGCCAGGCGGAGGCGATCGATTTGCTCGCCGAGCTCGGCGTCGACCGGGTGCTTACGCACGGCGGTGCCGCGAACACGCCGATCGCGAGAAACCTCGAGCGGCTGCGCGAGCTTGCGGAATACGCCTGCGGACGCGTGGGGATTCTGCCGGGAGGAGGCGTGACCTGGGAAAATGCCGAGGAGGTCGCGGCTGCCGTCGGCGTGCGCGAGGTCCACGGCACGCGTATCGTAAGGTTGTAGGCCGAGGCTTTAGGGGAGACGAATGATCGATTCCGACGCGTCGCTGGAGCAAATCCAGCGGATATTCAGCAACGACCGTTTCGCGACCGAAGCTACGGGCTGCCGCGTGGTCGAGGCGGGGCCGGGGCATGCCGTCTGCGAGCTCGATGTGAGCGAGTGACACCTTAACGAAAAAGGCGGCGTGATGGGCGGAGCGATCTTTACGCTGGCGGACTTCGCCTGCGCCGTCGCGTCGAACATCGGCGAGGAGCCGACCGTTTCGGTGGCGTTCTCGATTCAGTACCTGAGCGCCGTCAAGGGCAAGCGGCTCATTGCGACGGCGGACGCCCAAAAGAACGGCAGGACGCTCGGTTTTTACGACTGCATGGTGCGCGACGACCTCGGGCGTGACATCGTGCACGTCACGGGCACCTGTATGCATACCGCGCCGCGCCCTGCGGAGGCTTAAAACGCCCGCTCGGCGCCGGTTGGCGACGGGCGGGCGGGGGGAAATCGGGCTTTTACAGCAGACTGTTGAGCTGTGCGGGCAGCGGGCCTGCGAGCGGAGCAACGTAGCGAGCGAAGTCGTCGGTCACGCCCATGCCGTCGGCGCAGATCCACTCGCGCGGAACGGCCTTGACCTTGTTTGCGACCTCGAGCACGTTGACAAGACCGTACTTAACGGCGTAGGGGTCGTCGCCTGTGCGCGTAAGCGAGCACATCTTTACCGATTCCCCGGCAAGGGCGGCAACGACGCCGCGACGCCCCAGCTCAAAGGCCTCGTCGAGGTCGATATCGCTTGCGCAGTGCGAGGCGCAGCGCTGGAGCGTCGACAGCTCGACGGCACGGGTCTTGCAGCCAAGGCGCTCCTTGGCGACGCCGGCGAGGTAACGGCTCGGGCCGGAGAGCTGCGCTAGGTGGCCGAACTCGTCGACGCCGGTACCGGCTGCCACGGTTTTCTCGGCGATGAGGTGACCGTCGGGTGTGTGGATGCCCTCGCTCATGGCGACGACCACGGTATTCTTGCGCTCGAGCACTTCGGCGATGCGCGCGACCAGGGCGTCCTCGTCGAGCGCGACCTCGGGCAGCAGCACGAGGTCGGGGTTGGCCAGGCAAGCGGAGCCCGCGAGCCAGCCGGCGTCGCGGCCCATGATCTCGACAAAGGTCGCGCTCTTCAGGTCGTAGACATCCGCGTCGCGAGTGACTTCGGAAACGGCGGTCGCAACGAAGCGGGCGGCGCTGCCGTAGCCGGGAGTGTGGTCGATGCCCACGAGGTCGTTGTCGATGGTCTTGGGCACGCCGATGAAGCGAATGGGGGAGTTGATGCGGGCGCCGTACGCGCCCAGCTTGGCGATGGTGTCCATGGAGTCGTTGCCGCCGATGTAGAGGACGGCGTCGAAGCCGCCGTCGGCGAAGGCGGCGAAGGCCTTCTGGTAGAACTCGTTGGCACCCTCGGCGTCGAGCGCCGGGAGCTTGAAGCGGCAGCTGCCGAGCCAGCTCGACGGAGTGTGGCGAAGCAGCTCGAGCGCGTCGGCGTCCGGAAGCGCCTCGCCGAGCGCGACCGTGCGCCCGCCGAGGAAGCCCTGGATGCCGAAGCGCATGCCCACGGCCTCGGCGCCGGCCTCGCGCGCGCCCGCGACAACGCCGGCGAGGCTCGAGTTGATCGCGGCCGTCGGTCCGCCGGACTGTCCGACCAGGATGCGCTTCTTTGCGTTTGCTGCCATGGGGCTCCTCTCGCCGCCGAGTGTTTGCTCCCAAAAGAATACCGCCGTCGGCGCAGGGCCGACGGCGGGGAATGGAACAAATGCTTGAGCTGGGGTTATCGGTCCAATGCTGCTACGCGATGTTGTAGAACGCTGCTTTCTGGAGGTACTCGGCCGCGTCGCCGAGGGCGTCCTCGATGCGCAGAAGCTGGTTGTACTTGGCGACGCGATCGGTGCGCGCGGGAGCGCCGGTCTTGATCTGGCCGGCGTTCACGGCGACGGCCAGGTCGGCGATGGTGGTGTCCTCGGTCTCGCCGGAGCGGTGCGAGACGACGGCGGTGTAGCCGGCGCGCTTGGCGGTCTCGATGGCGTCGAGGGTCTCGGTGAGGCTGCCGATCTGGTTGGCCTTGATCAAGATCGCGTTGGCGGCTCCGGTCTCGATGCCTTTCTTGAGGCGCGAGGTGTTGGTCACAAAGAGGTCGTCGCCGACGAGCTGGACTTTCTTGCCGATGCGCTCGGTGAGCTTCTTCCAGCCCTCCCAGTCCTCCTCTGCCAGGCCGTCCTCGATGGAGATGATCGGGTAGCGGGAAACCAAGTCCTCCCAGTAGTCGACCATCTGGTCGGAGGTCAGCGTGCGGCCCTCGCCCTTGAGCTCGTAGAGGCCGGTTTCGCGGTTGTAGCACTCAGAGGTGGCAGGGTCCATGGCGAACATGAAGTCGACGCCCGGCTCGAAGCCGGCGGCGCGGACGGCTTCCATGAGATAGACGAAAGGCTCGTCGTTGGTCTTGAGGTCGGGTGCGAAGCCGCCCTCGTCGCCCACGCCGGTCGAGAGGCCGGCGGCCTTGAGCGTGCCCTTGAGCGTGTGGTAGACCTGCGTGCACCAGCGCAGCGCGGTCTTGAAGTCGGGGGCGCCTACGGGCATGATCATGAACTCCTGGAAGTCCACGTTGTTGTCCGCGTGCACGCCGCCGTTCAGGATGTTCATCATCGGGACGGGCAGGGTGTGGGCGTTCGGGCCGCCGAGGTAGGCATAGAGCGGCAGGCCGGCGGAGTCGGCGGCGGCGCGGGCGATGGCGAGCGAGCAGCCGAGGATGGCGTTCGCGCCGAAGTTGCCCTTGTTGGGCGTGCCGTCGGCGTCGATCATGGCCTCGTCGCAACCGCGCTGGTCGGTTGCGTCGCGACCGATCAGGAGGTCGGCGAGCTCGTTGTTCACGTGGGCGACGGCTTGGGTTACGCCCTTGCCGAGGTAGCGGTCCTTATTGCCGTCGCGGAGCTCGACGGCCTCGAACTCGCCGGTGGAGGCGCCGGAGGGGACGATGGCGCGGCCGAAGGAGCCATCCTCGAGCATAACCTCGACCTCGACGGTGGGGTTGCCGCGGGAGTCCAGGACCTCGCGACCGTAAACGCTGGTGATTTGAGCCATAAAGGTTTCCTTTCGTTTGAGTTAGCCATGCCTAACTTACTGATTGAAAGTATACCCCATCTAACTCTTTTTCTTCTCACCGGTTTCGGAAAGAAAATAGCGCGAGGCCGGTATCCTGATTCAAGATTCTGAAAGCAAGAAACCGACTTCGCGCTTTTCCGCAGGCCGACTATAGACGGGCTGCGCGGTGCGCGCTTCGTCTAGTAGAAGCTCTCCCCGCGGTCGATCATGCCCTTGAGGAGCTTGGCGATGGCCTTGTAGTTATATGGCAGCATCATCTTTTTGAACAGCGGGTTGAGAAGGCCGGGGACGCCCTGATACTGCATGACGATGTTGTAGGCGGTGTTCAGGCCGACGGTGTCGATGACGTGGAACGGGCCCTTGGGCGCGCCGGTGCCGTGCTCCCACGCGATGTCGATGCTCTTCGGGTCGGAGACATCGCTGGCCCACAGGTCCATGCCGGACAAAAGCCACGGAACGAGCATGGAGTTGAGCAGGTAGCCGTTCTTTTCCTTGCGCACGGGCAGGGCGATCATGCGGATCTGGTTGGCGAACTCGATCATCTCGTCGAAGACGGCCGCGTCGGTGCCGTCATGCCCCATGACCTCGGCGGTATTGTTCTTCCAGATGGAGTTCGCAAAGTGCAGGGCCACGTACTTTGCGGGACGGCCGGTGTTCTTGGCGAACTGCCCGGGCAGCAGCGTGGAGGAGTTGGTCGCGATGACGGTCTTTTCGGGCAGCAGGGGAGCGAGCCTCTCGTAGAACTCGATCTTTGCCTTGGCGTCCTCTGCCATGGACTCGATCACGAGGTCGGCGTCGGCGACGGCCTTGGCCATGCCGAGCTCAAGCTTGAGGCCATTGTATGCCGCGTCGACGCGGGCGAGGCAAGCGTCCTTGTCCAGCGGCTTATCGGAGTCCGCGATGCCGGCGCACCACGGGCCGGACCCGTCGGCCATGGCCTCGATGGCATCGATATAGGTCTGGCGGAGCTTGTCGATTTTTGGCTGGGTGCGGCCGATCGAGCCCTCGCTGCGCAGCCAGATGGTCACGTCGAATCCGCAGTACGCCGCCTGGAAGGCGATCTGGCTTCCGAGCACGCCGCCGCCGGCAACCACAACGTTCTTGAATGCCATGGTTTTTGCCCTTCTCTTCAAAAATCCTGAACACAAGTCAATTTTTAAAGTTTGAGGGAGACGGCCGAAAAAGAAAAGGGACCGCGCGAAGGCGGTCCCGTGAATGGCTTGATTATCGAGGGGAACGCGCGGCGTGCGCTACGTCATGTCCTCGAGGCGCCCATGCTTCTCGTAGCGCGTGGTGCGGGCGATGTGGTTCTGCTCGTCGACGAAGACGACGTGCGGCTGGTAGCCGTCGGCCTCAGCCTCGTCCATCTGGCAGTAGCACATGATGATGACCTTGTCGCCCACGGTGACGAGGTGCGCTGCCGCGCCGTTGAGGCAGATCATGCCGCTGCCGCGCTCGCCGGCGATCACGTAGGTCTCGAGGCGCGAGCCGGAGTCCACGTCCGCGATCTGCACCTTCTCGTACTCGCGGATGTTCGCGGCCTCCATCAGGTCCTCATCGATGGTGATGGAGCCAACGTAATCCAGCTCCGCCTGAACGACGGTGGCACGGTGAATCTTGCCCTTGAGCATGTTCAGAATCATTCGGTAGAGACTCCTAGGTCGATTGTGTGCTCCCGGCTCGAATGAGTCGCGCCGATATAAGGTACATCACCTCGATGTATGTGCTGTTTTGTTTGTTCCAATCACCAAAAAGACAAGTTAGCTGAAGGTTGGAGGGGGTCAAAAACCCCGCAGCGCTGGAGGATCGCCACGGGGCCTGGAACACTATATGTCGGGTTTGCAAAGAAGGGCGCTACATCGAGAGAAACAGCTCGTGGATGCACAGGTCGTCGTCGAGCTCGGGGTGAAAGGCGAGCGCGAGCTGCGCGCCTTGGCGGGCGGCGACGATGCGCCCGTCGACCTCGGCGAGCGCGCAGGCGCGCGGCCCCACCGACACGATCCTCGGTGCGCGGATGAAGGTCATCGGGACCTCACCCGCGCCCTCGAGTGGGGCGACCGTGTGGAAGCTGCCGAGCTGCCGCCCGTAGGCGTTACGCTCGACCTCGACGTCCATGGTGGCGAGCCGTGGTGTGCCCTTATTGTCATGGGCGGCGAGCCGCTCGGCGAGCAGGATAAGCCCGGCGCAGGTCGCGAGCACAGGCATACCCTCCTTGATGCGGCGGCGCAGCGGCTCGAGCATGCCGAGCTCAGCGAGGAGCTTGCCTTGCGTGGTCGACTCGCCCCCGGGGAGCACGAGCCTATCGAAGGGCTGCTCGAGGTCGGAGGCCTGCCTCAGCTCGATGCACTTCTCGCCTAAGCGGGAAAGGGCGCGCTCATGCTCGACGAAGGCGCCTTGGACGGCGAGGATGGCGGTCGTGCCGGCCACTAGCGGCCACGCTCTTCCATGATGATCTCGATCTCGTCGGCGTTGATGCCCACCATGGCCTCGCCGAGGTTCTCGGAGAGCTTGGCGATGAGGGCCGCGTCCTCGTAGTTGGCGACGGCCTTGACGATGGCCGCGGCGCGGCGGGCGGGGTCGCCGCTCTTGAAGATGCCGGAGCCGACAAAGACGCCCTCGGCGCCGAGCTGCATCATGAGCGCGGCGTCGGCGGGGGTGGCCACGCCGCCGGCGGCGAAGTTGACGACGGGGAGCTTACCGGTCTCGTGGACCTCGCGCAGGAGGCCGACGGGGACGCCGAGCTGCTTGGCCGCCTCGAAGAGCTCGTCGTCGCGCAGGGCCACGACATCGCGGATCTGCTTCTGGATCTTGCGCATGTGGCGCACGGCCTGGACGACGTCGCCGGTGCCCGGCTCGCCCTTGGTGCGGATCATCGTCGCGCCCTCGGCAACGCGGCGCAGGGCCTCGCCGAGATCGCGGGCGCCGCAGACGAACGGCACGTCGAAGGTGGTCTTGTCGATGTGGTAGGTGTCGTCGGCGGGGGTGAGGACCTCGGACTCGTCGATGTAGTCGATCTGGATGGCCTGGAGGATCTGCGCCTCGACGATGTGGCCGATGCGGCACTTGGCCATGACGGGGATGGAGACGGCCTCCTGGATGCCACGGATCATTGCCGGGTCGCTCATGCGGCTGACGCCGCCGGCGGCGCGGATGTCGGCAGGGATGCGCTCGAGGGCCATGACGGCGCAGGCGCCGGCCTCCTCGGCGATGCGTGCCTGCTCAGGTGTGGTGACGTCCATGATGACGCCGCCTTTGAGCATCTGGGCGAGCTGGCGGTTGAGGGTCGCGCGGTCCTGGTTTTCGTTTGCCATTCTGGCCTCCTGGTTATCTGGGCTGCTTGGTGCTCATAGCCTAGGGCTAGACTGGACTTGGTAAAAGAACCAATCAAAGAGAAAATCATAAGGTCAGAACAAAGCCAGATGCACAGAATCGATAAGGTCAGATGCTTGATTACAACCTCGAAAATCGCGGCGAAAAGAGTCTTTACGACTATCTCTACCAGCGGATTCGCAACGACATAACGAGCGGGGCCATCGGCGCGGGCGACCGACTTCCGTCCAAGCGCGTGTTCGCTCAACACTTGGGCGTGAGCGTCGTCACGGTTGAGGCCGCCTACGCCCAGCTGGTGGCCGAGGGCTACGTGAAGGCGCGCCCCCGCAGCGGCTACTTCGCCGTCGCCCTCCAAAACCCGGGGGAGGCGAAGCCCCGTCCGCGCGCCTCAGCGCCAAAAGCGCGGAAAGAAGGGCCGGATGCCGCCGTCGCCGTCGACCTTACCGGCAACGGCGGCGTGGGGGCCGCCGCATTGTGGTCTCGCGCCCTGCGGCGCACGCTCGCGGAGGAGCCCGAGCACGAGGTCTTCTTGCCCACACCGGCTGCCGGGTCGGAGCGTCTGCGTCAAGCCCTGGCCGATTACCTGCGGCAATCCCGCGGAATGGAGGTCGATCCCGGCCGCATCGTCGTCGGCGCCGGCGCGCAGGTGCTCGACAACATGCTCGTGCAGCTGCTCGGCCGGGAAGCCGCCTATGCCGTGGAGGACCCGGGGTATCCGCGCCTGAAGCGGCTCTACGAGGCCAACGGGGTGCGGCGCGTGGTCGAGGTCCCGCTCGACGGGGAGGGCGTGCGCACCGATGTGCTCGCCGACTCGGGAGCCGATGTGCTCCACATCATGCCGTCGCATCAGTTCCCGACGGGGCGCGTGACGAGCATTTCTCGCCGTTACGAGCTTCTGGGCTGGGCGAGCGCGGGGTCGCTCGAGCATAGCCGCTGGATTATCGAGGACGATTTCGACTGCGAGTTTCGCCTGGCGGGCCGGCCGGTACCGCCGCTTGCGGCCATCGACGCCGAGGGGCGTGTGGTGTACACGAACACCTTCTCCAAGGGCCTGGGGCCCGGCATGCGTCTCGCGTACATGGTTCTGCCCGAGGAGCTTGCGGACCGATTCGCCAGTGAGCTGGGGTTTTATTCCTCAACGGTGAGCTCGGTTCAGCAGGTGACGCTCGCGCGCCTGCTCGAGTCGGGCGACTACGAGCGCCATGTCAACCGCATGCGCAAGCAGCGGCGAGAGGAGCGCGACGAGCTGATCGGGGCGTTGGGCGCAAGCGCCGCGGCCGGCCGGCTTCGCTTCGAGGAAGCCGACTCGGGGCTTCACTTCGTGCTCGCTGCCGAAAGCGCGCGCGGCGAGGAAGAGCTGGCTGCCGATTTGCTTGCGCGCGGGGTGCGTGTGGCCCCTCTTTCCAGCTTCGCCGCGATGCCCGAGAACGCGATGCAGGGAGACGGCCTGCGGCGGTTCGTCGTCCAATACGGAGGATTGACAGCGGATCAGATCGGGCTGGTGGCAGAGTCCTTCTCGCGCGTTATCGGGTAGCAAGAAGGGCTCGGCGATCCATAAAAATCTGCCGTGCCCATCGGATTACTCCCTGCGGGCGGCGATCTCGAAGAGCTCCTCGGTAAGAAGCTCGTAGACCTGCCGGTCGCGGCTGTCGAGGCAGGCCAAATGGCCGTTGATGGTCGCCTGGTCGCCGCGGGCGGCGGGGCCGGTGAGGGACGCCTCGACGCCGTCGGCCGCGATGTGCTGCGCGTTGCCGAGGAACAGCGCCGCGAGCGCGGACTCGGCCTCCGCGCGGTCGAGGCCGCAGCGGGCAAGCTCGCCGGCTGCCATGTCGTAGAGACCCACGACGAGGTTCGACGCCATGACGGCCGCTGCGTGGTAGCGGGTCTTCTGCGCGGCGTCGATGCGGCCGTGCTTGTTGCCTAGCCTGTCGAGAAGTTTCTCGAGCGTGCGAACGGCCGCCTCGTCGCCCTCGAGTGAGAACCACGCGCGCCCGAGCTCCTTCCAACAGCCGAAGCGGCTGCTCACGGCATAGAGCGGATGCATCGAGGCCACGCATGCGCCCGCGTCGCGGCAGGCGGCGAGCGTCTCGGACGACGTGGCGCCCGAGCAATGGGCGATGATCTTTCCGTCGAGGTCTGCGCCGCAGGTGGAGAGCTCCTCCGCGACCTCGCGGATGGCGCCGTCGGGTGTGGTGACGAACACCACGTCGGCAGCCCAGGCGACCTCGGCCAAGGCAGTGAACGCCTCGCCCCCGGCGAATTCGACGGCTTCTCGCGCGGACGATTCGGAGCGGGAAAAGAAGCCGGCAATGTCGGCCGCCCCAGACTCGCCCAGGTAACGAGCGAGGGAGCAGCCGACCTTGCCGGCTCCGATGAAGGCTATGCGCAAGCGCTTATCCAAGATGCGCTATGCCTTCGGGTCAAAGATGAAGTTGTCGATCAGGCGCGTCTTGCCGATGTAGACGGCCATGGCGCACAGGATCGGCTCGTCGGCGATCTTCTGAATCTGGACGATGTTCTCGAAGTCGACCATCTTGACGTAGTCGATCTTTGCGAGCGGCTCGGCCTCAATGATGGCCTTCATGGCGTCGAGCACGCGGGCGGCGTCGCGCTCGCCGTCCTCGACCATCTTTTGACCGGCGAACACGGCGCGCGAGAGGCACAGCGCGGCCACGCGCTCCTCGGCGGAGAGGTAGGTGTTGCGCGAGCTCTTGGCCAGGCCGTCCTCCTCGCGGATGATCGGGCAGCCGACGATCTGGATGCCGAAGTTGAGGTCGCGCACCATGCGGCGGATGACGGCGAGCTGCTGGGCGTCCTTCTGGCCGAAGTAGGCGCGATCCGGCGTCACGATGTTGAACAGCTTGGACACGACGGTGCACACGCCGCGGAAGTGGATCGGGCGCGTGAGGCCGCAGAGCTCGTGGGTGAGCTCGTCCATGTTCACATAGGTGCAGGCGTTGGGCGCGTACATCTCGGAAGGCTCGGGGTGGAAGACCAGGGCGGCGCCGGCCCCCTCGCACAGCTTGCAGTCGCGGTCGAAGTCGCGCGGGTAGCTCTCGAGGTCCTCGGTGGGGCCGAACTGCGTCGGGTTCACGAAGTCGGAGACGACGACGCGGTCGTTCTCGGACGCGGCGCGCACGATGAGGCTCTTGTGGCCCTCGTGCAGGAAGCCCATGGTGGGGACGAGGCCGACGGTCAGGCCCTCGCGGCGCCAGGCGCGCACCTGCTCGCGGACCTCGGAAACGGTGGTTGCGGTTTGCATGTTAGAAGCTCCTCTTTACTTGATCCATTACGTCAGGGTCGATCTTGTAGCTCTCCGCGGCGGCGGGGAAGTCGCCGGACTGGACTGCCTCGTCGTAGGCGCGGAACGCGTCCACGACGGCGTTGCCGATCTGGGCGAACTGGCGGACCATCTTGGGCTTGAAGCCGCCGGTGGTCATGCCCAGCATGTCCTGCACCACGAGCACCTGGCCGTCGCAGCCGTTGCCGGCGCCGATGCCGATGGTGAAGGCGGAGGTCAGCTTAGAGGTCACGTAGGCGGCGAGGTCTGCCGGCACGCACTCGAGCACGATGGAGAAGGCGCCCGCCGCCTCGACGGCCAGGGCGTCCTTGACGAGCTGCTTGGCGGCGTCGGCGGACTTGCCCTGCACCTTGAAGCCGCCGAAGGCGTTGACGGACTGCGGGGTGAGGCCGATGTGGCCGACCACCGGGATGCCCGCGGCAACCATGGCGCGAATCTGCTCGCAGACGGTGGCGCCGCCCTCGAGCTTGACGGCCTGGCAGCGGCCTTCCTTCATCAGGCGCGCGGCGTTGGCCACGGCGGAGGGCACGTCGGTCTGGTAGGAGCCGAAGGGCATGTCGCCCACGACGAAGGTGTTGTCGCACGCGCGGGTCACGCAACGGGTGTGGTGGACCATGTCGTCCATGGTCACGGGCAGGGTGGAGTCGTACCCCATCATGGTCATGCCCAGCGAGTCGCCGACGAGGATCATATCGATCCCGGCCTGCTCGGTGAGGGCGGCCATCGTGTAGTCATAGCTGGTCACCATTGTGACCTTTCCGCCTTCGTTGACCTTCTTTTTCAGGGTGAGGACGGTGTTCTTTGCCATAGTGCCGCGCGCTCCTTTTTCGGGTGAAAAGATACCCACCGGGCCGCGCAGCCCGGCGGGCGTCGTCGGTTTGTGCCTAGTTTAGCGCGTCGGCGCCTTGCCCCTCAATGCTTCACATGTTGCCGAACAAGAAGTCCTTCACGATGCCCATGACCTCGCGCAGCACGTTGTTCGGGACGTACCAGGCGTCCGACGGCGCGGCGATGCCGCGGGCGTTCGCGTAGCCCTGCTTGGCTGCGATCCGCGTGGTCCGCAGCACGTGGAAGTCGTTGGTCACGATGCCGACTGCATCGTCTGGGGCGCTAAGAAGCGCGCGGGAGTTGCGGAGGTTCTCGACGGTGTTCGTGGAGGCGTCCTCGAGCTCGATGCGTTTGGCGTCGATGCCGCAGGACTCGAGGCAGCGGGCCATGGCCTCGGCCTCGGAGCACGGCTCGTTGGCGCCCTTCCCGCCCGAGACGACGCAACGGGTCGAGGGGTTCTTTCGCAGGTAGTCGGCGGCGGTGTCGAGCCGGTAGCGCAAAACGGTGCTGGGCGAGCCGTCGGGGCGGACCTGCGCGCCGAGCACGACGAGCTCGTCGAGGCCTTCGGGTGCGGGCTCGTGCGCCGTCGTGAGGATGAGCGCTGCCACGCTGAGCGTCGCCGCGGCGGCGAGGGCGGCGGCGACGCCCACGAACATGCGCAACGCGTGGGGAAGCGCCTGCCAGGCGCCCAGGCGCATGGCGATGCCGCAACCGCCGAGCGCCGCGCCGATCGCGTACCACACCGCAAAGAAGGCCGACCCGGACCAGATGAGCATGACCGAGGCGCCGTAGACGATGGCGGCCACACCGAGCGCGATGAGCAGGATGGACATCGGAGCCTCCAAAGCCGCAGAAAAAGGGCCGTCCCTCCGCAAAGAAGGACGGCCCCATTGTACGGTAGTGCGACTTGCCTACGCGGCGGCCTCGGCGTCGAGGGTCTCGCGGATGGCGAGGATGAACTCGCGCGTGCCCAGGGTGGTGGGGTTTTCCAGCGAGGTGATGCGGGCGAGGTCGCCCGTCATCTTGCCGGCCTCGATGGTGTGGATCGTGGCGGCCTCGAGGCGGTTCGCGAAGTCGACGAGCTCGGGGGTGCCGTCCAGCTCGCCGCGTTTGCGAAGCGCGCCGGTCCAGGCAAAGATGGTGGCTACGGAGTTCGTGGAGGTGGGCTCGCCCTTGAGGTGCTTGTAGTAATGGCGCTGGACGGTGCCGTGGGCGGCCTCGTACTCGTAGTAGCCGTGGGGGCTCACGAGCACGGAGGTCATCATGGCCAGGCTGCCGAAGGCGGAGGAGAGCATGTCGCTCATGACGTCGCCGTCGTAGTTCTTGCACGCCCAGATGAAGCCGCCCTCGGCCTTCATGATGCGGGCGACGGCATCGTCGATCAGGGTGTAGAAGTACTCGATGCCGAGCGCCTCGAACTTCTCCCTGTACTCGGCCTCGTAGAGGTCGGCAAAGACGTCCTTGAAGCGGTGGTCGTACTTCTTTGAGATGGTGTCCTTGGTGGCGAACCACAGGTCCTGCTTGGTCGATAGGGCGTATTCGAAGCAGCTGCGGGCAAAGCTCTCGATGGAGTCGTCGAGGTTGTGCATGCCCTGGACCACACCGGCGCCGGTGAAGTCGTGGACGAGCTCGCGGGTCTCGGTGCCGTCGGCGGCGGTGTAGACGAGCTCGACCTTGCCGGGGCCGGGGATGCGCATCTCGGCGTTCTTGTACACGTCGCCGTAGGCGTGGCGGGCGATGGTGATGGGCTTCTTCCAGCAGCTGACCACGGGCTCGATGCCCTTGACCACGATGGGCGCGCGGAAAACGGTGCCGTCAAGCATGGCGCGGATGGTGCCGTTGGGGCTCTTCCACATCTGCTTGAGGTGGTACTCCTCGACGCGCTGGGCGTTGGGGGTGATGGTGGCGCACTTGACGGCGACGCCCAGGCGCTTGGTCGCCTCGGCGGAGTCGACGGTGACCTGGTCGTCGGTCTTGTCGCGGTACTCGAGGCCAAGGTCGTAGTACTCGGTCTTGAGGTCAACGTAGGGGCAGATGAGCTCGTCTTTGATGATCTGCCAGATGATGCGGGTCATCTCGTCGCCGTCCATCTCGACGAGCGGGGTCTTCATCGCGATCTTGGTCATTCGAACCTCCATGGGGTCGCCGTGCGCGGTACTGACGCGACTTTATCATGCCGGGGCGCTCGCGGGGGCGCGGACCGCCCGCCCGAGACGCTCTCGTAATTTGTCACTGGCCTTTGGGGCGGCGGCTGCCGAGCGCGTGCGTGACGTTGAGCAGCACAAGGCCGAGCAGGCTTGCGAACACGCTCGCGGCAAGCACGGCGCACTTGGCGGCGAGCTGCTCGGGGCCGCTGCCGAACGAGAGCCCCGAGATCAGGATGCACATGGTGAAGCCGACGCCGCCGAGCACGCCCACGCAGAGCATCTGGCCCCAGTTGGAGCCCTCCGGCAGGGGAGAGAAGCCGATCTTTACCAGCAGCGCCGTCACAGCGACGATGCCCAGCGGCTTGCCGAGCACAAGGCCGAGGAAGACGCCTCGCGCCACCGGGTCGGCGAGGATGCTCGCGGGGTCCACCCCGACCAGGCGAAGCTGCGCGTTGGCAAAGGCGAACAGCGGCAGGATGAGGAAGTTCACGGGCGTGGCGATGGCGGTCTCGACGCGCTGCAGCGGCGGCGTCACGCGGTGCATGATGTTCTCCACGCGTCGGGCGGTCTGGGTGAACCCGTGCTGGCCGAGCACGTGGAGCTCGGGGTCGTAGGCGTCGTCGAGCTCTCCGCCGCGGTCGTTTAGCCAATCTTGGACGTTCTCGAGCTTGATGTCGGACTTCACGGGCAAGAAGAACGCGAGGATGACGCCGGCAAGCGTCGCGTGGACGCCCGAGTTGAGCATGCAGAACCACAGCACGAGCCCGAGGACGATGTACCAGCGCGAGTGGTAGACCTGCAGCCGGGTGAGGCCCCACAGCGCAAAGCAGACCACGGCGGAGGCGGCGAGCCACGGCAGGCTCGGCGCCTGGCCGTAGAACAGCGCGATCACGATGATGCCGAGCAGGTCGTCGGCGATGGCGAGCGTCGAGAAGAACACCTTTGCCGCCGGCGCGACCTTGTCGCCCGCGAGCGACATGATGCCGAGCGCGAAGGCGATGTCGGTGGCGATGGGCACGGCCCAGCCGCTCTGGGCGCCGCCCCAGTTGAGGAGCGTATAGATGAGGGCGGGCGCCGCCACGCCGCCGCACGCGGCGAGGATGGGCATCATGGCCTGGCGCGGGTTGGTGAGGACGCCGGCCGTGAGCTCGTACTTGAGCTCGATGCCGACGCTCAGGAAGAAGATCGCCATGAGGAAGTCGTTGATAAAGCCCTCGAGCGACATCGAGCCGACGTAGGGCCCGACCTCTATGGCCAAGGGTGCCTCGAGGAGCGCGCGCACGGGATAGTACGCGTCCGTGTTCGCCACGATCACGGCGAGCACGGCGGCGGCGACCATCGCGCCGGCGGCGATGGTGCCGTTGCTCGTTATGCGCGCGAGGCGCTTCTTGTTCTCGCAGCGCCGCACGACGGCGGGCACGGCGACGATGGGCGAGGTGCTCATTAGATCCTCCAGGAACTTAGGGGCGATGGCGCTCGGTCGCGCCTGGGCAAGAAGGAGCGGTGTGGCGCCTCTTCTCTTCTCGCCGTTCGGTTATAACGCAAAAAACGGAAGTGGTCTTTTGGCGTCGGATATAAAAGACCGTCTTATTTCGCGAACGACACAAGTTGGTTACGGCGGTTACGGATAGTTTTCGACCGTTCAAATAGCGCCGAAGCTCTGTCAAGTTGTTTTTGGCGAGCGAGGTCCAGCAGGCTTGTGAGCGGCTGCTTTTGCTCGTCAGACGGCGAACGCGTGCGCCGCAAAGCACTTCTTTGCAAGGAAACCGGCCCATAAAGGAGGCTTTTATGTTCAGCTCGGCAGACGTGACTTGGACGCTCGTCGGGGCGTTCCTCGTCTATTTCATGCAAGCTGGCTTCGCGCTGTGCGAGGCTGGCCTTACCCGCGCGAAGAACACCGGCAACATCTTGATGAAGAACCTCATGGACTTCTGCATCGGCACCCCGGTGTTCTGGATCTTCGGCTTCGGCATCATGTTCGGCGGCACGGGCGCCTTCATCGGCGGTTTCGACCCGTTCATCCAGGGCAGCTACGACTTCGGCACGCTGCCCACCTGGGTCTACGCGCTGTTCCAGACCGTGTTCTGCGCGACGGCCGCCACCATTGTCTCGGGCTCGATGGCAGAGCGCACGAACTTCAAGGCCTACGTGCTCTACTCCGCGATGATCAGCCTGATCGTCTACCCGGTCTCGGGCCACTGGATCTGGGGCGGCGGCTGGCTCTCGCAACTCGGCTTCCATGACTTCGCCGGCTCGACCGCGGTCCACTTCGTCGGCGGCGTGACGGCCTGCCTTGGCGCCGCGATCCTGGGGCCGCGTATCGGCAAGTACGGCAAGGACGGTAAGCCCCGCGCCATCCTCGGCCACAACATGACCGCCATGGCCCTCGGCGTCTTTATCCTGTGGTTCTGCTGGTTCGGCTTCAACGGCGGCTCCACCGTCAGCATGACCGGCGACGACGTGATGACCAACGCCGGCCTCATCTGCTTCAACACCAACCTCGCCGCGGCGGTGGCCACCCTCACCGCGATGATCTTCACCTGGTGCCGCTACGGCAAGCCCGACGTCTCGCTGACGTTCAACGCCTCGCTTGCCGGCCTCGTCGCGATCACCGCCGGCTGCGACGTCATGGACCCGTTCGGCGCCGCCGTCACGGGCATCATCGCGGGCATCGTCGTGATCTTGGCGGTCGAGTTCTTCGATAAGGTCGTAAAGATCGACGACCCCGTCGGCGCCATCTCGGTCCACGGCTGTTGCGGCGCCCTCGGCACGCTCTGCGTCGGCCTCTTTGCCACCGACGGCGGCCTCTTCTACGGCGGCGGCGTGGCCAAGCTGGGCATCCAGGCGCTCGGCCTGGTGGCTGTGGCGGCATGGGTTCTGGCCACGATGTTCGTGATCTTCAAGGTCATCGACAAGCTCGTCGGCCTGCGCGTGTCGGAGCAGATCGAGATCGACGGCCTCGACTACGCCGAGCACGGCCTGCCTACCGCCTACGCCGGCTTTGCCATCAGCGACCCGACCTACGCGAACCTCGAGCTCGTGAGCCCCAACGAGGGCTGCGACCTGGGTGAGGACGATATCCAGAAGGCGTCTGAGGCCAAGGTCAACGCGGCCGTTCCCGTGGTCGAGCCCTTCGCCCACAGCGGCATGCACAACATCGTGGTCTGCTGCAAGGCGAGCAAGCTCGACGAGCTCAAGGTCGCCCTCAACAAGGCCGGCATCACCGGCATGACCGTGAGCCAGGTCACGGGCTACGGCCTGCAGAAGGGCGCCGGCGAGATGTACCGCGGCGTCGAGGTCGACGCGCGCCTGCTGCCCAAGGTCAAGGTCGAGATCGTCGTCGGCAACATCCCGTACCAGCGCATCGTCGACGTGATCAAGCAGGTCCTGTACACGGGCCACATCGGCGACGGCAAGATCTTCGTCAACAGCGTCGAGAAGGTCGTCAAGGTCCGCACCGGTGAGGAGGACCTGCTCGCGCTCACGGACGAGGCTGAGGAGTAACAGGCGGGCGACCGATAGCCAACGGCACGAAAACAGCGCCGTCTCTCCGGGTTTGGGAGGGGCGGCGCTGCTGCTTTGGGGACGTTGCCTACTTGTCCAGCCAGGCGGGCTGGTCGGCGCTGACCACGCGCGCGCAGACGCGAGCGGCGGCCTTGCTTAGGGGTCCGTGGCCAAGCGCGTGGACCTGCCCGTCGACGGGAACGAGCACGTAGACGGCGTCGTTCACGGCGTCATAGGCCTGTGTGGCCGCGCGGGGGCTGCGGACGACGAGCGCGGCGGCGCGGCGCAGCGCGGGGTCTCCCGTTTCGAGGAGCTCGCGTGCGATCTGGCCGGGCTCGGGCATCTGCGGCCATGTGGCCGGACGAGCCTGGGCGTTCAGCGAGAAGCACGTGAGCTCCCAGTGGATGTCCCCGTCGTGCGGCTCGAGGATGGCGGCGATGGGCTCGCCGCCGGCGGAAAGAAGCCCCGTGTCGAAGGCGGCCGAAGAGCCGTCGTCGGCCATCGAGACCAAGCGCTCACGCGCGACGCGGCGATAACGCATGGCGAGGTAGTCGCGAAGAAGGGCGCGCCCTTCTCCCCAGTCCTCGGGGGCGGCGAGCGCGGAGAGCTCCTCGAGGAGCTTGTCCCACGAGCCGAGCACGGCGAACTGCGCGAGCTCTGCCTCGGGGCTTATGGCATCAATGATCTGGTCTTTGCTTGCGAAGGCGGCCCAAGGACCGGCGGCCTTGCGCTCAAGGGCGCCCATGCCGACCTCCTCGGGCGCGTCGGCGTCGATGCTCGCGAGCGTCCAGTGCTTGCCGGCGACGGCGCGAGCGCGGCGGCGCAGCGTGACCATGACGGGAGAGCCGTCCCTGCGCTGGAAGCGCATAGGGAAGCTGACCTCGCTTCGCGTCCCGTCGAGGGTGCCGGTCGAGCGGGCGATGCGGAAATCCTCCTCGAGCGTGGCCACCGGGTCGACCTCGAGGGGAAGCACCTGGTAGAGGGCCGAGAGCGGCTCATCGGTGACGATGACGTCGGCATAGAAGTCCTGCGGGAGGTTGTTTGCCGGGCGGGCCGGGCGAGAAGGGCGCGCAGGCGCAGGCTCGGTCGCTGCGGGTTCCTCGATCGGCGCATCACCGGTCGTCGCCTTGGGCGACGGGCAGGGGTCGATGTCCTGCTCGATCGGCTCGGGGGCATAGGTGATAGTGAACTTGATGGACGGCTCGGGCGCGGGTTCGGGCGCAGGCGCGGGCTCGGGTGCAGGCGCGGGCTCGGGGTGGGTGGCGAGCGGCTCGTCTGCCTCGGCCTCGTCGTTGGTTGTCAGCTCTGCGCCAGGCTCGGCATCCTGGGGGGTCGCGATCTCGAGCCCTGCCTCTGGCTGGGCCTCGATTGCGTGTTCGGCGGCGGAATCCGCCTCAGCCGCGGGCGTCGGCTCGAGCTCCGGACCGACAACAAGCGTTTCTTCCGGCTCCTGCGCGGGCCCGACCTCGGGCTCCGGCTCGGGCTCCGGCTCGGGCTCCGGCTTCGGCTCGATGTGCTTCGGCTTCAGCGGCTTCACGTTCTTCACGCCGCGCTGTCGCTTGAACGACTTCGCGCCGGCGGGATTCTTGCCCCCGTTCTTCTCGGCGCGGGCGAGCGCCTGGTCGTACTCCTCGTTTGCGAGCACGGTCACAAAGACGGCGCCCTTCTTGAAAACGGTGACCTTGACGCACTCGCTGAGCTCCTCAAAGAGGCTGCGGGCATCCTCGAAGCCGAGGTCGGCGGGGGCGAGGCCGTCGGCCTCGAGCACCTCGGCGGCGCGGGCGAGGGCGGTCTGCTTTCCGACGCCGAGCTCGCGGCGGAACAATCGATACAGGTATAGGCGGTGGCCGGGCTTGATTTGCGACATGTTTGGCCCTTTCGCGCGAGGGCGCGGCGAACGTGAAGGCTCGCCGCGCGCGGTTTTCGACTCTCTACCTTACTACCCAAATCCGGTGAATGGCGCTCGGCGTCGGCAGAAGGGGGGCCGGCATCTCCCTGACCAGCCGTCGGGGTGCGGCGGTGCGCCCCCGGACTCTCTCGTGGCATACTAGTTCCCATTGCATTTGCTCATCGCCGGCAAGAAGGACGCTTCTTCTTGCCATGGAGGCTTGAATATGAAGGCAAAGAATCTCCTGGGCTGCGTGGCGGTTGCCGCGGGCTCTGCGGTCGTGGCGGCCGGCCTGGCCTGCTCGCTTGTGGCGCCTCGCCACGGCGACCCTGTGATCGACCAGCAGTGGCGCGAGATCTCTCGTTACCGCTACGCGCATCGCGGACTGCACTGCGAGGGGGTCCCCGAGAACTCGATGGCGGCGTTTCTTCGCGCGCGCGAGTTCGGCTTCGGCGTCGAGCTCGACGTCCACCTGACCGCCGATGGCGAGCTCGTCGTGATCCACGACTCGGATATCCGCCGCATGTGCGGGCGCGACGGCATTGTCGAGGAGATGACCCTCTCTGAGCTGCGCGAATGTCGCCTTCTGGACACCGACGAGCAGATTCCCACCTTCGATGAGGCGCTCTCGGTCTTCGATTGCGACCCGACGGGCGAGTCGGAGATGCCGGCGCCCATGATCGTGGAGATCAAGGTGCACAACGGCAATTACGCCGAGCTCTGCGAGCGCGTCATGCGCTGCCTGGACGACCATCTCGTGCGCTACTGCGTCGAGAGCTTCGATCCGCGCGCGGTCGCGTGGATGCGGCAGAACCGCCCCGAGGTGATCCGAGGACAGCTCGCGTGGAACTACTGGCCCGAGCAGGAGCGCCCGCTCTACGAGCGCATCGGCGGGACGGCGCTTCTGTCCAACGTGGTCACGAGGCCGGACTTCGTCGCGTATAGGTTCTCCGACCGCGACAACCCCGCCGTTCGCCTCTCGTGCGACGTGCTGGGCGGGCACCTCGTGGTGTGGACGGTGCGCAGCGAGCAGGACCTGCGCGCTGCCGAGGCGGCCGGCGCGGTCGTCATCTTCGAGGGCTTCTTGCCTGAATAGGGAATCGAGCTATAGCGGCGAAATACAGTTCGGGCGGCCTTGTGGCCGCCCGATTGCTGTTGGGGCACTGTTTGCGGAGGGCGCCTACAACGTGATACCGCGGCTCCAGTCGCCGCCGTCCTTGGCGGCGCGGTTGCGCAGGTTCTCGATGGTGCCCTGCATGCCGTGCGGCGCGTAGGCGTCGAAGCTCGTGAGGTCGTCAGGGATGTAGGCGGCGAGGCTCATCTCGGCGGTTTGCACGGGGTTTTCGGGTGCGGGCCCGGGCACGGCGACGTAGGAGTTCACGCGGGCGCCCTGGGCGCCCAGGCGCTCTTCGTACTCGCTCATGGGGTCGTCGGGGCGCTCGGCGCGCGCGTCGCGGCTTTGCCACACGATCTCGTACCCGGCAAGAGGGACCTGCGTGAGCGCGAAGTCAAAGAGCGGCTGGCTGTCGGTGCGCAGGCGCACCTCTCCGCCGGGCACGAGGACCTCCTGGTAGTCCATGAGACGCTCGAGGTTGACGAGCCTGCCCGCCGAGTCTCGCTTGCGCGGGAACGGTGTGGGGAAGTTGAGGTAAATGGCGCCCAGCTCGCCGGGGGCGAACATCTCGCGGATGCGCATGCCGGTGCCGGGGACAAAGACGACGTTGGGCAGCTCCGACTCGAAGCCGTGCTGGGCGGCGTAGGCGATGCAGATGGGCTCGGAGTCCATGCCGATGAACAGCACCTCGGGCTCGCGGCGTGCCGCCTCGACGGTAAAGGAGCCCTTGCCGCAGCCGAGATCGAGGCGAACCTCAGAGAACGCCTCGCTGCCGGCGGGCGCGCAGGCAGCGGCCCAGCTGCCGGCCCAGGAGTAGGGATCCGGCTCGATGTAGTCGCGGTAGCGTTCGAGGCGCTCCTCGAGGACGAAGTTCTTGGGCAGGCGCGCGTGCAGTCCGTGCATGTGGGTCCTTATCTAGCAGAAGGGATGGGACAAAAGGGACGGGGGATTTTGTCCCAAAATGTGATGCTGCGGAGGGGAGTCTCCACAATTTG